>Ga0315914_1008979_pt1 | contig 13045 bp, 10 predicted proteins | sample MpolenodulesMG_FD_203920 | JGI IMG/M metagenome (GOLD analysis project Ga0315914, IMG submission 203920) | Medicago polymorpha root nodule microbial communities from Los Angeles, California, United States - elongated nodules | ecosystem: Host-associated > Plants > Roots > Nodule | place: USA...
AGATTTGCATATGAATTAAATCCTTTTTTTTTTGAGCAAATATGAATTAAATCCTTAAATAAGCAGCAATTTGTATTATGTTTTTATTTTTATAATTACCTTCATAGTTATTGGTACACTTTTCTTTACCAAAGTTATTGGTACTCATTAATTATGTCCTTATTTTACCTAATTAATCATTCCATCAGTCACGTATTATAAGTAGTTTAAGGTTGTGTACACATGAATTAAGAAATGAAAAGGGTCCATTATGGCATTATGGCAATAGTGTATTTTGCCCATTCCATCATTATCCGATTTGAGATTATCATCTTTGTTTGTGATTTTGTGGTTTCTTTCTTATGCTTTCCTTCTTGTGTTTTGTTATTTCTAGTTTTTTTTATAGTTTGTATGCCATATATTTTCTAAAATGCTTAAGAATGACTCAATTTATCAATAGTGTGTTTTGAGTAAAAAACTTATCACAGCTATCAATAAATTTAATATCCTCTCAACCTCACTAACAACTTGTCAAAATATGGTTCGATTGGTCATCTCAGAGATCACCTATAGTTGATTTGAGTGAACACCTGTCAATATTTTATTTCCTGTAGTTAGATAAGATTAAAGATAGTGGATCTCACATTATTATTGACCTTTCGTGAAAGAATTAATTTGGTTTTAGGACCCAAACTTTAGGTTTTTAATGCCATATTGACATCTAAATTTTTATATGTATCACTAACTCTAGTACTGATCTCAAAATATAATGAGGTATGACCCTAGTGATGATCTTATGATTATATTATTTTAATTTTAATATTTGAATGAATGGATCTTATTTTAGTGAAAAACAAAAGAATCAAGAAATGAAATTAATATCATATGCTTCCCAATTTTTTCCCCTCCCATCTTAAATATAAGTAACAAAAGAATCATCTTTTGTGATCTCAAACATAAACAAAACCCAGCTAATCATATCCTATTTAATGAAGTTTACTTGGTATGTTTTTCTTTGACTGTTTTCTTCCCAATGTGTAGTTCTATTAATTTTTTTATATCTGTTGTTTATGTAGATCTTTTAATTCTTCATTTGTACAACTTTGTACAACATTTTTGCTTTTCATGTGTCATGTGTTTAAATCGACATTAGGAACGAAGAGGCACATAAGAACAATAGAGAGACGACTATAAGAGTTAATCAAGACTATAAGAGTTAATCAAGTACACTTAAACTAAGAACAGATTCATCAAGATGTATAAATAAGATGTATCAACAGAAGTTACCATGAGGTATGAAACTGTAGAGCTCTAGCGGATGCTATATTTGAAATAAAAAGTTCCCAATTTGAAGTATCTTTTAGAGCATTTTTTTTGGGTTGGAAATCATCGCCGAATTGTAGAGCTGTAAAAAATAGTCTAGACGGATGGATCGATCTATTAATCCATATTTTTGATCGGATCAAACTTAGAGCCCGTTTATTATAGTTTTTTTTAAGGAAAAAATCATTTTTTTTTTTAAAATAATCACTTTTAAGAGTTTTGTATCCGTTTGTTACAATTTTTTTTTTATAAAAAAATCAGAATCTAAAAAAAAAATAAAAATCTAAAAACAGTTTCAAATGAGAAGCTGTTAAGAGCAGCTTCTCAAAAAATAATTTGTTTTAGAGGTGAGAGAAAATATGATTTGAAAGATTGAACTAATTTTGTAACAAAAAATCCATTTTATATAATTGTATCCAAACAAATTAGATTATTTGTTTAAAAAAAGTGATTTTTATTAAGGTAAACAAACGCAAAATAGATTCTGATTTTTCATAAAATCTCTAAAATATAATCTCTAAATTAGTTTATGTCAAAATCACTTTTATTTTATTCCGTAACAAATGAGCTCTAAAAATAACTAGCTCAAATGCATCCGGGTTGCTGGCCCTAAACCATTTGATCCATATAAAAAAGAAAATTGCCCTTCTCCCAACAAAAAACACTCACATTATTAATAATAAGATATTTAAATATGTAAACTTAATAAAAATGGATAAATTTATCTAAATTTTTTAAAATCTTAAAGTTTACAAAATATTATTTTGATTAAATTGAAAGAATAAATCTAGGGTTTAATTAATATTTAATGTTAATGTAAAAATTGTTTACACTTTTATGTTCATTCAATCTTATTTGAGCAAAGAGATAATTGTGAGGAACTAATATATTAAATTGACATAAAAGAGAGTGAATAAATAAAAAATAATGGTCCGAACTGGCCCATGGTTCATATAAATCGGGTCGAACTCATTAATATGTAATCCAATTATAAATAGATCGGGTCAACTCGACCCATTTTTGTAGTTAACTCTTTTAGATTGGGTCAACCCATTTGACAACTCTATCAAAATGAAGCTATAGACACGCACTTGGATTAATTTTTTTTTGTTGGTGGTATCCGGAGTTCGAACTCCAGACCTTGCATATATTATGCATTGTCCTTACCAACTGAGGAAGCTTACGGAGGCCCCCTTGGATCAATTGTCAAAGCCAAAAATTGTTTTATGGTATGATTATTTATAATAAAATCATTAATAATTATGATATTTTCATATAAGAGATATTTTCCTTTTATGAAATATTTTTATTTTATTTTCTTAAAATACACTTTATTGTTTTTCTTTCCTTTCAATCGTGCATACTCATCATGTTCATGAAAAAGTCCAATATCCTCCATACCGATGATGAGATAGAAAGAGAAGGAACCAAATCACACCATCTCTAATTCCCTACCCCAATTTCTAGTAGTGCTCCTTTTCTCACCCCCACACCCTAAAATCCAAACATAGTACTCCCATAATTTTCCCTATATAAGACCCAAACATCCTCTCCAAAAACATGATTTCCCCCAACATTATCATCACTAAAAATATTTCATATTCCAACTCATCATCCTAAACAAAATTCACCACCAAATCATGGCAGATAGCCCAAGCAAGAGCAAAAGTAACTCCCTCATCCATCACTCCACAACCAAAAAGGGTGGTTGGAATGCTGCCATCTTCATCATATGTAAGTTCAACTTCAATTCAACCCTCCATTAATTATATAATTGATCATGGTTCATCATATAGTTCAAATTTCAATTCAACCCCATCAATTATTATTCTTTTCTCCAAATCTCCAACACCCATTTTTTAATCATGTAATTAACTACGGTCCTTTTTATATTATATCATATAGTTGTGGAATTTGCTGAGAGATTTGCATACCAAGGTTTGGCATCAAATCTCATAAACTACCTCACAAAATTTCTGAATGAACCAACAACTACAGCAGTGAAAAACGTGAACACATGGGTTGGTGTCTCCTCATTATTCCCTTTGCTTGGTGGCTTCATAGCTGATTCCTATCTTGGTCGATTCAACACCATACTCTTGTCTTCACTCATCTATCTTGTGGTAAATATTTTTTCTACTTCACTCAACAGTAGTAGTACGTCGTTTTCAATTATTACTATCCATCATACAATATGATATTTTATTATGGACCAAATATTTTTATAAAACGTAATAAAAAGAACGAAAAGACGGACACTCATATACCCGTTTTTCGCTAATGTCTATATAATGTGATATAAGTAGATGCATCTATAATTTATTTTTTACTGTTTTTTTTTTCTGTGTTATCCTTACCTTATGCTCATGCTAATCTTGTTTTTTTTTTGAGAGGCTCATTCTAATCTTGTTTGTATCCTTCAATTTTATAGGATGTTGACTTTACTTAGTACACTCACTCCAATATTAAATTTCAATTTATAGCTTTAGTTCATGGTTCTTGATTCTGGCAGCTGGAATCTTAATGTGCTCTTACCTCTTTGTGATGCAACATTTTTGTCTTTTGCGGAGTTTTATTATAATGAATAGGGTCCCCTACGTGTGGGAAGTAGGAACCGTAAATCCAAATCCAAATCTTATACAACAATAATATGGTTGCACTTCAATTTTTATACATTTATTTAACACTTTATTTTCTTTCTTTCTCTTTTTATACCACATCACTAACATATCACACAATTCTATTTATTCATTTTTTTTCTCAAGGTTAAGATGCCTATTGGACATACATGACATAATATTCCAATAAATATCATACTAATTTTTTTTTGAGAGGATAATGTTTGTTTTCTTAAACAACACTCTTAATGTACATTATTATTATTATTATTATTATTATTATTTATCAAAAAAGCTAAAAATGGATACTCCATCCGTCTCATTTTAATTGTTACTTTTACATTTTTTTCTACCTTAAAATAATTGTCCCTTTAAAATACCAAGACAACATTTATTAGTGTTTTTCACTAATATATGTTTATTTATTGAATTCATTTCATTTAACTACTGCACTAATTACAATCAATAAAACTATTTTAATAAATTAATTTTATCATTGAAATCAACAAAGCTAATCATTTTCTTAAAAACCGCGTATAACTCAAAAACAACAATTAAAATGAGACAGATGAAGTGGTACTATACTATTTTGGGCAAGAATCAGAGTGAATTGTAAAGTTAGAAAAATCAAGGCTTGCTATTATTATAACAAACTCATGATTTTTTATGATGTACCTATAATATATACCTTTAATTTGTTAATTAACATGTGTCCCCGAAGCATTCTTAATTTAGAAATTATTCTTTTAAAAAGTCAACTATTACAATTTTCAATACAATGAATACATGAATTTTTATAAAAACATATCATTTAAGTTCCTTAAAGAATGCTCCGAAGGTATTCGTTAGCATTTCTCATTAAAGAAACTGCTAATGTCTATTTTACACTCTAACGTTAGTTGCTCACTTTAAAGAAACTGCGTCCGAACTATTATGTGCCTTTAATGCCTTGGAGCCAACTTTATAATAACTGTCACATTAAATTTATATTGAAACTATGCACTCATTTATTTATTTTGGTCAACTATGCACTCATCTTAATTCCAAATAATTTCAAATCTAATTTTTTTTTAACCTTTATATTCTTTATTTTTTTTTTACAATATGCTTAGAAATTTATTGTTTCATTCAATTTATTTATCTCTCAATAGTTTAAATCAGATGCATCATGTTAATTGTTATGTTATATTTTCTTTCTTGTCAAGACTTGAACCCTGAACTTTTAACCTTTTTTTTTATCTCTTAGCTCAAGTTAGTTGAGCTATCTAACCCCTTCAACTAAAAATACTTTTGACAAAAGAATAAACAATGTTGAATAGAATTTTGAAAATGACAAGGAAAAAAAAATGCTTAAAAACCCTAATTAAACCATAGAATTTTTCCCCAATTTAATAATTATATTAATATACTAAATATACTAAAATAGTGACTCATCATAATATCATATTTTCTTTCTCAAACTTTATGTGAATAATTTTTTGCTTTCTTTTGAGTACTTTTCACATTCACATAACAATTGAGACATTTCACATGATTCCAATATTCCATTTCAAGATTTGCACATTTCCTGTATATTATTTGTCCTCATTATCAAACTAAGCCCATGCATGCACTTGCAATTTAATTATTCATTCAATACAAAATTTTGCTTTAGCTTATGGTTGATGGATAAGAATCTAACGTTTCTCACGTCACATAGGGCATGATTTTCTTGACACTTTCAGTGTCGGCACTTAGACACAAGACACTTTTCTTCTTTGCACTTTATGTGCTTTCCATTGGTGAAGGAGGCCATAAGCCTTGTGTTCAAACTTTCGCCGCGGATCAGTTCGACGACGACACGCCGGAAGAGAAGGATGCTAAGAGTTCATTTTTCAATTGGTGGTACTTGGGCATTGTGGCTGGTTCAACTGCTGCAGTGTTTATACCAGTATATCTTCAGGTAAACTATTTAAGTTTCTATGATTAAACATTTACATTTTTAAATAGTAAATTTATATTTAGTTTTTGTTAGTTGAGATTATGATGAATTTTAAATTAAATTAATAGTAAATATTGTCTTGCACATTGAAGTTTTTTTAATTTCTTTTTTTAAGAAATGAGAGATTATTTTATAGAAAAAACAAGACATAGTAAATTTGTTAAAAATGTATTTTCTTTACCTTTTCATCTAGCATAGAAGATTTTAGTTATTTACCTATAATAGAGAGGAATCCAAACCCTACCATATACACTAACTTTTACAATGTTTTCTTTTGAAAAGAATCATTCGAGAATCAAATTGTTGTAATGCATAGTTAGATAATATTTCAAGTAACGAGAATCAAATTTGCTTAGTTGTGGTTTTGTTTGTTTGTGTTTCACTTCTTTATACGTATCTACAACATTTACGTGTGACATATCTCAACTATTTTGGCTTTTACTTTGTACCTTTGGTCAAGTTGTACACAAGCTTTTCAACACTTTTTTACCAAACCACGACTATAACAAGTTCTTGTAGATAAAGATTTAGAAACCAAACTGATCAGAAATTCTTTACATTGTCAATCAAACTCCTTAATATAAAGAAATTCTTTGTCCAATAAACAACTTAATTTGCAGCTTATTGCATAAACGTTTATCACGATAAACACTTATGCATAAGTTATTTTTATAACTAAAGATAAAATAAAACTAAATTGTTTTTGTAAAAGCTATAACATTTCATAAGCTATCTTGAAGAGCTTGTGAGAATAAACTAAAAATAACTTACGACCATGTCGTAAGCTATTTTTACAAGTCCTCCTAAGCAATCCGACAAATGTTTATGCAAGTAGATAAACTTAAATAAATCAATCCAAACAAGCTCTAGATCTTTTATTTGTTTCTGACCAAAAGTAATTGAACTCGATTGAAACCTCAATTGGATTTTATTTTAAATTATATATTTTTATCAGTAATTTTTTTTTTGGAGAGGAACTTTATCAGTCACTATCTACGTTAACTTGTATAACTATGGTTCATTCTTTAAGAAAGTAATTAAACAAAACGATTGGTTAAAATATAATTCCAATGTAGAATCAAATATTGATTTTTATTTATAAAAGACTGGTTTGCCAGGTTGGTAGGACTTCTAAGAATCAAAAAGCATTATATAAAAAATTGTTGTGTCACGCAAAAACAAATAGAATATTATAGTGCTATATATATAGTGAATGATATCTTACAATGAGATTTTAGAGATCACACGTATTTCTTTTCTAGAGAAACCAGTTTCACCAAAATGGGAACATATTCCTCACAGAACTGTCTTTTCAATTTGCACACCATCTAATTGGAAAATTATGTGAATGGAATGGAATTAGTTCACAAAAGTTAAGAGAAGTGGAGGTTGATTTTTAAAAACCATAATACAGAAGGTAATAAAAATAAAAATATAGTGAATTTTTTTTTGTTGACAAAAGAGCATGTTAAAGAGTGCGTAGTGTAGTTAACATTTTTGTTATAAAAACTTGCATAACTTTATTATATAATTAAAACATTACACATGTATGATTCTAATTATAATGGATGCTAGTACTAACAATGACTATTTGAATATATGTGACAAAAATTACAGGACAATGTTGGGTGGGGTGTGGGGTTGGGAGTATTGGCAGGAGTGTTGGCATTGGCATTGGCACTCTTCCTATTGGGAATCAAAAGGTACAGAAAGGAAGGCCCTACAGGGAGTCCATTTACAAGACTGGCCCAAGTTTTTGTCGCCGCAGTTCGCAAGTGGCGCGTGCAAGACACTCTCCTTCATAGTAACAATTTTTGCCATAGTGAAGAGGAGAAAGATGAGCCTCATCATGTTCATGTTCGACCTAAATATCATACTTTGCTCCATACAAATCAGTATAGGTGGGTACCATTCTTTCTAACTTTAAATTATCCTTTGTTAGTATATTCATTTCATTTTGATGCAAATTACAATTTTTTTTCTTAATTTCGTTTTTGTACTTCAACTACTTTCTCTTTTTACACTAGTTGATGGATGAGTGGGTTAATTTTGCTAGGGAAAAGTTAAATTTATTTTTAGTTAAATTTACTATACTTTAGAAAGAAAAGTGTTGAGGATTATTAGGAGTGAAAGACAAGTTATATGGTTGAACAAAATTTATGTGGGTTCTACTAAAATTTCCCATTCTTGTTGCTTATTTAATAAGATTCATCAAATTCTTATTTACCCATCGATAAAAGGTGGGTAACGCTACTCATGCTTAGTTAACCCAATCAAAACCATTTATTTATGTAACATCAAAAATAATAGAAAACATATAAATAACTGTGATTGATATGAGTTGTGTTACCCACCTTTTATTGATGACCAACGCCACATATATTTAATTCGATTATAGAATGAGTGTTGGAGAGAGTGTTAGAGAATAGAGATAGCATTGCTGACACTTATCAAATTTGTTTGATGATAAATGTTGGAGGATCCAACATCCAAGCCATGTTGTTGGATGAGTGACAAGTGACAAATATTAATATATATAATTTCATTGGAGACTTTAAGGTCAACTTGTTATCATGCATTGACAAATAATAGGTTAATTTGTTATGGACATGTAGGTTGGGTTTTGGTTGGAGTTGATACCAACAACTTATTGTGGGTTTAGATTTTTTGTTTCCTTTGTGTTTCTTATTTGATAGTTGACACTTCTTAATTTCTACAACCATACTAAAAAGCATATTCTTGGGACAAAATTAAACATATTTGAATAATTTGCGACAGATTTTTGGACAAAGCAGCAATAATTGATGATGTTGATTCCTCAAACAAAACAAGAAATCCATGGAGATTATGTTCAGTGACTCAAGTTGAAGAAGTGAAACTAGTTCTTCGTCTAATCCCTATATGGTTAACTTGTTTAATGTTCACGGTTGTTCAAGCTCAAATTCACACATATTTCACTAAACAAGGTGGCACATTAATCCATACCTTAGGATCAAAATTTCAATTCCCTCCGGCGTCACTTCAAGGCCTCGTTGGAGTCACGATCCTTTTCGTTGTTCCAATATACGACCGAGTCTTCGTGCCACTTGCTAGAAAATTCACCGGTCACCCAAATGGGATAACCGTGTTGCAAAGAATCGGAGTTGGTTTATTTTTATCTATACTCACAATGGTTGTTTCGGCTCTTGTAGAAATGAAGAGGGTCAATGTTGCTAAAAATCATGGTCTAATAGACGATCAAAGTGCAATACTACCTATGTATATTTGGTGGTTGCTTCCTCAATATATGATCACAGGCATCTCTGATGCGTTTACTATCGTTGGATTACAAGAAATTTTTTACGATCAAATGCCGGACGGATTGAGAAGTTTGGGAGCGGCGGCGTATATAAGTATAGTAGGAGTTGGAAGCTTTGTTAGTAACATTATAATTGAAGTTGTTGAGGCAATTAGTTCAAAAGCTGGTGAGAAATGGTTGGGAGATAACATCAATAGGGCACACCTTGATGATTATTATTGGGTTATGGCTGTGTTAAGTGCTGTTAATTTGGGTGTTTATATATGGATTGCAAAGTGTTTTGAGTATAAGAAAGTAGATGGAGATGAAAGAAGTAACCAAGAGGGTTCTAGCTACAATAGATATCGTTCTAGAGTGTAGTAAAACAAGGCAACAAAAAAACCTTTGCCATAGATAATGCTACTATAATTTTCAAATGTGTATGTAGTTCTAGATTTGTCGTATAATAACAATAATCATTAATCTAGTTGCATCTTTGTTTCATATTCTATGTTTTTAAGAACATGATTGTTACTTTGGAATTTTTTTTTGTTTGAAATATAGAGTAAATATATAGATTATTCATGGACAAAATATACAGAGATCTATTTGGTCCCTAAAATTGAAAGATACCACATCCCTTCTTAATAATGAACTATAAATTATAATGAAATGACTAATTCAATCCAAATTCAAAAAATTTAATGAAAAAATTGGTATTAACAAAGGAAACTGATCCGAAGTGAATATAGATCGGAATTGAAGTTGATAAAGCACGGGGTGCATGAGGTGGAGGCTAAATGGCCTTTTTGATAGTGAACACCCTTAAACCCTTAAACCCTACGTACAATATTTAATTATAACTACAATAAATAATCAAATACTTTAAGGTGTTACTCTTCATTAATTCAATCCAAACATAGTTCATCATGTAAATAATAAGTCGCAACGGAAAATAAAAATCTCAACAACATAGAGTCGTATATCCAATCTCAAGGTACATCACCAAAATAAACTCAAGGTTCCTCAAGACATAATCTGATAGCATAATAAAATCCCAACTGTCCTAATCAAAGCACCACTAGGCAAGACTCCAAAATCAAAGCGATAAAAGACGAGTAGGCTCCAAGCCATCATCGGGAAAGTCACGACAACTATGCGTCATCAACCTACAAATATACACCACAAGGGTGTAGGCGACCATTTGTCACATGTAGGGTAAGATATAAATTCAACATAAAGGAAATACGAACACATGTATAGTATTAGGATCACAACATCATATATACACATATTCATCTTAAGCAATACCATATTCACATGTAATATCATTCAATTATTTAAATTGATACAATGAATCTCAAATCATTATCACAAGAATATAAACAAGTATTCACATCATCAATTTATCACCAAGTTGAATACATAGCCTTCACACTTCACCACCATCGTCAAATCACACATATTCCACATAGATACACATATTCATGTACGCACCTTTCACATAGATTCACCTAGTCAAGTACATAACTTCCACATAGACTCATATGCTGCAATGTTCTAACTCGACTTTATATGCATGTGGTACCGTTTTTGGATATTAGAGTTATGTTACCGAGTGATCCCACATTATCAAGATAATTGGATAAATCAGAAGTATGTTATTGAATTAATCCCATATCATCGCGATTCACATCATCAAGTTTACAAGATCATGAATGCATGTACTTCAAGTATAAACTCGACAATGCATAACATCATATAGCTCATCATTATATAATACATCAACATGCCATCACATTGTCAAATCAACTCACCAACCCATTATCACATAGTTATATAATCACTTCATTATATAACACATCACTATATCATCGTTTAATCACATCAACAATTCAACATCATCACATCAATACATTGACACTTTATCACAACATCATAATAACACGTCATCATTTAGACTTATAATCATTTCATTATAGGCTAAAATATGCTTTTGGTTCTTGCAAATATAGCGAATTTGGGTTTTGGTCCCTGATAATTTTTTTTTAAATCAATCCCTGCAAAAATTTTGTTTTTTAAAAAGGTCCTTGGCCCCACTTTCTTGCCTATGTGTCTGATTTTTGCATAGGTGTTGTAACAGCTCGATTTTTCGCTAGATTTAATTTAATTAATTTACGTGTATATAAATGTGTTGTATGTGATTAATTGCCCTGTGTGTATTTTGGGTTAAGATTAGTAGATTTCGTTATAGAAGGGTATTTTGGTAATTTTGTGAGTGGAGGGTAAATTGGTATTTTTATGGTGAGATTTAAGGGTTATAGTGAGAACCTTTACTTTTGCTAAATTACTATTCAGTAGCGGTAATTAATTTTAGACCGGTAGTTATTCGATAACACTTAACCGTTAGTGGATAGAAACTAGGGGGTTAATTTATAAGAATTGTGAGCCCATTAGAATACAAATTGGGTTAGGCCCAACTATAGAGACTATATAAGGTTTGTCTTTAGAAACCTAGGTTAGAATAATCTTTTGCAATTGAAGAGAGGAAGATAGAGAAAGAGGCTAAGAGGAGAAAAGGGTTAGAGAAGAAGAATTGGTGAACCCATAGGAGCAAAATTGAAGCTTGTACTAGGTTTGTTAATCATTGAGGTAAGGGGGTTAGATTTCATTCATAATCCTTTGTATAATCTCTTTTCCTTCTTAAACCCATAAGTGCTTATTTGTATAAATTGATTTTTATGATGAAATTCGTGCTTATGTTTTGATGTGATGTTTGAGTATGTGAAATTAGTGTTAAATGAGTTGTGGATGATGAAATTACATGCTCAAACTATGCTTATATGTATACCTTGCATTTTCACTTAAAATAGATGAAATATGATGTTGTTGTTGATGGATTGATGTTGAAATCATGTTGACTGTCCCTGTTGTTGTTGTGATGTGTTATTATTGATGATTAGAACCCTGGGTGTTCATAATCATTGAGATTGTTGTGAGAATTGGTTTGTTCTTGAGATTTTTACAAAATGGGTCAAATGGTGATTTTTGTTCAAAAGGTGTTTTAACGCAAATGTTATACGGTTTTGAACCTTTTTTGATGCCTGAAAACGTTTGGGTTAACTTTAGAAACAAATTTGGGCTTGGGGGATTTAAAATTGGGGTTTTGGGATGAAAAATGAGATTTTACGACAGCAAACTGTCATGGCTTGCGAGGCGAGTAAGCTTACTCGCCACAGCGAGCGAGGGTGTGACAGAGAGCATGCTTTGCTCGCCACGGCGAGCAGGACCACTCGCCATAGCGAGCAACGTGGTGACAGAGAGGGTACTCTGCTCGCCACAGCGAGCTAATTCGCTTGGGAGGCGAGTTGCCTCAGTTCCAGTTTTTCTGTTTTGCGTTTTGTGTCCTTTTTACACATTTCTGTTTGGAATTGGCTTTTGATATAAACATGGAAGTTTTAGACAAGTTTATTAGCTTTCTAATGTCTCTAGTCTGACTTGAAAATGTTTTACGGATTTTAAGTTACGATGAAACTACTTCGAGTAGGTCTTGGAAAAATCTTAAGTAAATTTAACATATGTTGGTTGGCTGAGATAGTGTTGGTAAATACATACATATATATATAGCTTGATTTGTGAATGTTGTTGGTAATTGCATATATGTCGAATGATGGTGAATTGTTGATGGATTCATATTTGCATATATGTTTGGTGGTGATGTAGTGATATTGTTGTCTGTTAACATATGCATAGAGTTGAGTCATATGTTCATGCATACATGACTGATGGTGACGGATGTTGATATCCAAAATGTAAGACGGGGTGTGAAATCTTACATACGATGTGTTTGTTGCATCGAAGGTGACG
>Ga0315914_1008981_pt1 | contig 13044 bp, 4 predicted proteins | sample MpolenodulesMG_FD_203920 | JGI IMG/M metagenome (GOLD analysis project Ga0315914, IMG submission 203920) | Medicago polymorpha root nodule microbial communities from Los Angeles, California, United States - elongated nodules | ecosystem: Host-associated > Plants > Roots > Nodule | place: USA...
TTATTAAATTCTATGATATATGCAGATATGATATGTATTTGGTTGGAAAAATATATTATTAGTTTTAGTAAATATCTAAGTGTAATTATTCTTTTTAGAAGTGTACGTGTAATTTAGAAATTCTATTAATTGAAGTGACTTTGTTTTTCATGTTAGTAGAAATTTAAAACAATTATTACAAGTCAATTTTTTATGTTTAACTATAAAAATAATAAATAAAATTGATTTGTGCAACAATATAATATTGTATTCTTTTTATCTTTTTTTCTTTGTAATTTTTTTAAAAAAAAGTGAGAAGATAATGCCCCAATAATATATTGTGATAGAATAAAATAACAGTTTTTAATTGATTAGTTTTTCAAAACTAAAATGTAAAATTTGATAAGATTCAAGTGTCATTGAAGGACAAGACAAATTTGATTGTAATGTTGTATCTCTAATAATCTAATTTGCGTTTATTGATCAACCCATAATCTTACGGGTTAAAGATTATTCATTGGTCTCCATTATAGTCGATAAGACCCGTGTATCGCACGGGTCAAAAGTCTAGTACTTTGTAAAGCCACTTAGGTGCCAAAAACACTAATTATAATGGTTTCCTTCCAAAAAGCGAATATGTTTTCAATAATGAATGTCAAACCAAATCATACAAAATAGAACTCATAATTCAAAAAATAAATTTGTCAAAGGAAAAAAAATCATATACAATAAATACTTGCAACTACAAATGCGACTTAAGAACAATTGCACCCCTAATAAGATTATGATTAACATAGGATTTAATTAGATTAGAATGGTCAAAGACAATCCATTTGCTGGAAATGGTAATGCCACCTTCATAGTTATTTGACCCCGACGGATCAACTACCCTAAGTGGTCCTACTAACTATATGATTGAACAAAATAAAATGAGGTAAAATTAAACTAAGGTTCAGTGGCAGCCCAATTGTGGTACCACATTGTGAATTGGGGGTTACAATAAATGCAAATGGGGTCATTTTCCTTTGCATGAGTTGTGTGTATGGTGATGTTAGTAATGGTTTGCTGTCCCTAAATAAATTTGTTAAGTCATCTTTCAATGATTGAAAGAGTACTACATGTATATGTAAATCGAATATCCTCCGATCCAACTACGAATACTAATATCTCAAGTCATGTGAACCCGATGGACCGTATGCATTTACCATGGTTTCGACATTAGACTCCCAAAGAACACACAAGAGTATGAGCCGAAGCTCATCATCAAAAGATTCAAAACAAGAGCCACTAAATCCATTACCGTTCTATATAACATAGGTCCAAAGACAAGGAAAAGAAACCTTGGTACTAAATTAGCAATAACCTATTAACTTTGTTCCTTTCAATTGAATATTGGAATCTCGTGGTGGAATAATCTCTTTGCCCCCAATATTCTTGGAATGACGGTGTTATTATGGTTGCTTTTGCCGGTCTTGGAATCAATATACAAACACATAGTTTAGGGAAAGTTATGCTGTATAGTTTTGTTTTGAGTAAATTACACCCTCTTCACGTGAGAAAATCTTTTATTATGTTTAAATATATATTTTCTTTCTTTCTTATGCAAAATATATCATAGAATATTACCATTCAACAGAGATTTGAATGGGTCAGGGATCTTAAGTGGAGGAAAGATATCTTTAAGTGGGAACTTTTGATTATGAGAGAGCTGCTTTAGGCTTTAGAGAGTCTGGCATTCTCTGAAGGTGCAAACTTTTGGGTATGGGGCAATGATTCATCGACCATTTATTGAGTGAGATCAGTATATAAATTTCTTCATATGATAGCTAGTGTGGTGAACGTACGAGAGGTCAGAAGATATTGTGCAACTTATTGCAAGGGTGTGGGAGTCTTCGTCTCATATGAAGGTAAATGTTTTCTCTTGGTGGCTGCTTCAGGATAGAAATTCGACTCGTCAAAATCTCTTTTTAAGGATAATTATAGTTGATTATGGTGGTATTTTTTGTGTTTTTTGTATTTAGACTGTAGAGTCGGTTTGTCACATTTTTGTTAGATGTCCTTTTTTAGGCCAAGTGTCGTATCATGTGTTTAGGTGGTCAGGGTTGGAGTTCGTTTTATCTCCGGATCTAGCAAGTTTTCTTAATTAGTTTTATGATCAATTTAGGTGGAGGGAAAAAGGAGAGGTTAGATTTCTTATTAATCTGACAATCTGTTGTGTGGTCCTTGTGGAGATCCCGAAATACTCGCATCTTTTTGGGGAAGGAGACGTATGTGCTCTAGTTGGTGGATATGATTAAATTCACCTCTTGGAAGTGGTTCTTAGAAATACATTCTAGTCACGTTTGTTCATTCTATGAGTGAGATCATGAACCCATTATGTGTTGGCACTATTAGTGTCTTGTGACGGATTTGTCTTGAGGTTGGTTGACTGAGGGGTTCTGCACATAGTCTTCCTCTTGTTCGGTTATCGTTGGATGTCATGTTAGGAGTTTTGTTTCTCTTGTGGTTTTAGTTTTTGCTCTTGTTTTTTGTGAGAAGGTTTTTTTGATTTTGTCATCGCTTGACCTGAGTACTTGTACTTAGATTTGTATGAATGTTTGGTCTCCTGTAGGAGATTTCTCCTTTTATTTTTAATATATAATATATATTTGCCATTAAAAAAAAACTCCTCCTCAAAAAGATAGTTGAATTCCATTCTCTTTTTCCTCTTATATTAAAATCTACACTCTCCTCTATTATTAACACCGATATAATTAGCATATAATTTAAACCCTATTATAAACTATGAAGGATTACAAGGTAAAATAAAAACTTGGACAATTTTTTGTTGTGACCGGGGTTCAAACCTCGGATTTTGCATATATTATGTATTGTCTCTACCAACTGAATTAAGCTCACGAGGACAAAACTTAGACAGTTTGCTAAAACAACCAACAAAAAAAACACAATATAAAATTAAATTTAACATTAAAAAATAATGAATTCAATAATAAAAATTCAAAGTTAATTATAGAGAAAGGAAAATTGATTTTTTTTTTTTTAATGTTGGATTAAAGGTGTGTTTTGAAGAAAAAAATAGTGACATGAAGTTAATTGCTATCATAAAAATATTTATTTCTATAAGAATATATTAAAAATGTAATAGGCATTAAATTATTGAGTGAACATAATTTAATTCAAGCGTCTCTTAAATGAGGAGGGTATAGTTTTATCTATATATTTAGTTCTCAAGGGAGAAAAGGGTATATTTTATCATCTTCATAACATTTTTTCCGATGGGATCATATTATTATTATTATTATTATTATTATTATGGTTGTTATTGTTACTTTGTATAGTCAATTCTATTTAATTATAAGTGATCAATTGATCATACTGAAAATATCATGACACTAGAATAAAGAGATGAAAAATTGTTGACGCATCAGCTCGGATGATAATTAGTGACACTTCACAGTTCACTGACATGAAAACAAATTCTTTGTAGGAAAGTTTATATATTATCAATTTATCACAGACAATCCATATGATATACATGTGAGTATATTTAATTCAATTGTTATAAAAGGCGTAATATTTATTATTTTGTTATCAAGTCTATTAAAATATATATTTCTTTTGATAATAGTGAGGGATTATCTTCCATCGAGTGTAGATCCGATCAATAACTTTGGCGTCGTCAGTATTGCAAATTAGAATGAATGTGTTTCCAAAGATTATATAATCATATATATGTAGTCTTATGAACTTTGACGTTTTATGCTATTAACATGTACGTTGTGATTTTGTTTTCAGATTAATCTTTTTTGCTTTGAGCGACTTTAACTTTGTATTGTATCGATATACTCTATCAGCTTGAATAAATGAACATCGTTTATTTTTGTCAAAAAAAACTTTTAGTAAAATATAGCGAGGGATTAAGTTAACTTTTTAATTTTCCAGTGCTAATGGTCTAGTTTAGGGATGTTGAATTGTATTCATAAACCGGAATTCCCGCAGGTATTGCCTCGCTAAGGGAATCGTGGGCGGGGCATTAGGGATGGAGCCATGAATTAAGTTTGGGGGGCCAAACTTAAAAGAGTAATTCGGTAAAGAAAAAATAAATTTTCAAATCCACAACTTATATAAAAAATGTTTATAAATTATAAGATATGACCAAAGTTAATATTTTCAATCAAATACGAAAAGAACTAGCATTTTCTTATAATAAATTAATCTTCATGTTTGTTTTATAGTTTTCTTAGTTAAAAGGCTTTTGTGGGGCATTATCATGGTTTTTTGATAGACATACAACATTAATTTCATCAAATCGTTATAAAAAGAGATTCTCTTTTTTCAAAAAAATAAAATAAAAAGAGATTCTCTTTTTGCCATTTAAATGATTGAAGATGATGTGAGTGTTTTACGTATTTTTTAGCATTGGTTGTCTCATGTTAAAGTGTTATGTCCTCTCTCAAGTCTGAGTTTCGTTGTCAAAATATTTCTCGTTAATTTAATCAAGTGGCTGGTCTTGTCAAGTATGTTCTTAGTCAATCTGTTCCTTTAGAAATGTTTAATTTAGTTTCAAATTTCCTGTCTTTGCTCATCTTGGGGGATTTAGTTTGTATTTCTTTTTCTAAAGGTTTCTAATTTGCTGTGAACATTTGACTCCTTTTGTCACACAAAAATTGTATAAAATTAAGTGTTTAAGACTCAATATATTAAGTAGAAAAGGCCGAGTATAAAAAATAGCGGGGGGAGTTGTCGCATCTGCTGATCCCCTTTCAACTCCATCCATCAATTGAAGTTACGTATTTGATAAAGAGAAATGATATTTGTACAACCATTTTGTGACAATCTTTAGACAACTTTATCTCTCATACTCACATTATATTCTTATTTTCTTTCATCTTTTTTCTCTCTCTATTGTTTTTGACCAATAAGAAGAGAGAGAAAAAAGGTTGTCATAAAAGTTGTATCAAATGGTTGTTCAAATATCATTGTTCTTTGATAAATATTACTATCGGTTGGCTCAAGGGCAAACATCCAAACTTAGATTGTGCTTAGATAACGCGAACCTTTGCTATTTCATTTTAGACTCTTAATGCTCTCTTTAATAGTTTTTTGTGTTGTTGGTTTCTTCCGTTGTAATTTGACTTATGTTGTGACCTGTGATACTATTTTGTGCACACCTTGTGCCACAAGAGTAGTTCAAAATTTTAAATGTAAATTTCCTTGTTTGAATAATAAATTTAGTGAACTTTTCACAATGAATATATATTTTTTTGAAATACTTTGTTAAAACTAAATTTAAAGAATTTCAAAGGATATCTAAGAATTTTCAATTCATTCATTAATCTGTTAAATGTGAATATCAAATTGGTTCATATAATTCTTTTAAATTATGCAAATTGATTCCTATGGGTTTCAAACATTTACGCATTAGTCCCTATATTTTTTCAAATTTTTTACTTTTTTTTAAAAAAATTGAAAATTAATGCCTATAAATTTTAAAAAACTAAAGTGTTCCCAATAATTTTTACAAGTTGTAAACTTGTCCCTTAATTGTAAAATTCCCCGGTTGATCCCTATTTTACATATTTTCAAATTGGTCCATTAACTTTCTGAAATTTAAAATTCAACCCAAATGTTTTAAAATTCTCATTTTAGACCAATTTTCATTATACTTTTATTTCAAAAATTTTAAAAGTCATAGAAATAGTACGACAAATTTAAGAATTAACTTTTTTACTACTCTACCAAACATAAAATATAAAAAAAAAAAAAAAAATTCAGTTAAACACTCTGGACATCTTGATTAGAATATTTGTATTTATAAATTTTATTTTATTTTTTATTTATTCTACTTAAATTCGTTTAACTTTTTTGAAAAAGGCAAATTTGTTTGTCCCCAACTCAACTTACAAATGCATTTGGGAGGCAGTTGCCTATGCTGAAAAATTGGAGGATCCTCTTACATTCCAAAAACATCAATTCAACCTCATAGCACTTTTAGATTAAACCTAAAGATTCAAACAACAGAGTCCTTCAACTACAAACCAAAGATCCAAAAAGGGTTAGTCATAAGTAAACCATTAACACATTTAAGAGGTTTGTATGAGATATGATATGGAAATGTGTTTGTTTATAAATGGTAGTCATTCGTTACCTTACTATCTAATCTTTTGAGAGAGCTATTTTTAACCCCCTCCTTAATGATTTCATAAAAATCACATTCATCCATATTTACGCATCTAGACACAAGAACAATTAGATAAGTTCGTAAAAGATCTTTTCAATATAAGAAGTTTTGTGTTCGAATTCAGTCCTGGGAGGTTTTGTGTTTGAATTCAGTCTTGAAATACAAGAGTGTTAAATTTTTAAATGAAAATTTTTGTCACTATTTGCGGTCATACCCAACTCGAAAATTGAGTCTCTTCAGTTGCACATATATGACATGCAATTCACACAGAATATTTACACATCTTGATGAAACACAGCACCATTACTACCCATATCAAAATGGGTAAATTGATAAAAATATTATTTTTTCTTCGCAAGGATAAGAGTGGTGTTTAAAAATAGAGTAGTGCTAGCAACACTTTTTTTGAACATTCACTCTTTTATTGGTTTAAATCATTGTGAATGTACACTTTGAAAATAGAACTCACACATAGTGGTGGGACGTGCATGAATTCCATCCAATAAAAGAGTGAATGCTAAAGAGAGTATTCAAAATAGAGAGTTATTATCATTCCTCTTAAAAATAATAGGGGAGGGAGGAGTAGTTACCATTTTGTAAAGATTAAGGTAAGTCAATCCAAATTATAAGATGGTGTCAAAGTCAATTTCAAATTAACTAGACTGCATGTTGTAAGACCACTCAAATCACTTCAAATATCTCTTCCTCTGTATGAAGATATGTGTGTAAAAAGTTTTATAATTGATGAGATATGAATTTAAAATGTGTTTACAAATAATGGATTGTTCTTATTTTTATAAACCGATTTTGTAAGAGATGAGTTAAACTTAACCAAAATTTTAACACCACCACTGGTCCACCACCCACCCACCTCCATCCCCACAAAAAAGAGCCTTTTTTACTCTAAAAATGCACATACTAAGTAGTAAGTAAGTCTACAAGCTGTCATCGTTTTCTCCTCATAAATGCATTCCCACTTAGTGTCATATGCTATGATTTAATATGCATATTTGTGGTGTGACACATTTTGTCGTTTCAAACGTTACCATCCATTCCCTCACCTCATAAATAAATCAATCTCAACCGTCTATGCTAAATTTCTAGAACAAACTAATGACACCAAACTTTAGCATCCTCCTCTCATCCATCCCTATAAATTGCAACCTACCATGCCATGCAAAAATCAGTGGTAACTCAACTAGTACCATTCTCTTTTCTAAAACCTTCATCAAAAGATGGATTCTATGGTTGAAATCCAAAACAAGTCCATAGTTGAAATTCTCTACAAAGCACTTTTGGGCCAAGGAACAATGGAAATGGTGTCCAAATTGCTAGCAAGTGATCTTGAGTATTGGTTCCATGGTCCACCAAAATGTCAACACATGATGAAGGTGTTAACAGGAGAAACAAATCACAAAAAAGGGTTCAAATTTGAGCCAAGAAGTGTCACTTCAATTGGTGATTGTGTGATAACTGAGGGGTGGGAAGGACAAGCTTATTGGGTTCATGTTTGGACAATGAAAAATGGGTTAATTACACAATTTAGAGAGTATTTCAATACATGGCTTGTTGTTAGAGATTTGAGGCCATTAAGGTGGGAAGATCATAAGCAAGATAACATGACATTGTGGAGGAGTCAACCTCGTGATCTTTATCGTAGGTCACTTCCTGGACTTGTGTTAGCTATTTAGAGTTTAGACACAACACAACTCATTGTTGTGCTGCTCAATTTGGTTGTTATGTAATGTACTTTGTACAATGTATCATGAAATTGATCTTATGGATATTAAACATCATTTTCAAATTATTAGTCCGTTATAGTAGCTATATATTTGGCTTGTGGATATGGTTAATTGTTGTATAAAATTGGAAGGGAAAAGAATGTATAAGAGGTTAAGGATTAAGAGGTTAATTATAATATGAATGTAAGAGATATTATGTTAGTGTAGTGTATTGTATTGTTTTTAATCTTTGTTCCCCTCTTTCTTTCAAATCGTTCTTTCCCTTCTTGTAGAAGAACTCGAGAAATGGATACAACAATATCTATTTAGGCCAATATCTATGTAGGCCTAAATTAAATTAAAGCAAAGTAAAGGTATCTCTTTTCCTACTCATCGATGTCCTATAAAGTTATTGAAAGTTGATTTTTATTCCTTACCATTTCTAAAAATGTAATTCCGTCCAGATTCAGCATTTTGGACGGGCTAAAATAATGGACCATTCCATATGCAAAAGAATAATAATTTTGATCGGAACAGTCCATCCTGAAAGAATTGTTTTTTTTTTCTTTCTTTCTAAATGGTGTAGGGATAAAACCAGTTTTCTACGTTTTTGAGATATTAGGCCGGCTCACCAAAACAATATAAAAACTGATGTCTTAGCTTTTTTTTTCTTTGACAAAAATAAAAGATATTCATTTATTCAAGTTGATAGAATACATCGATACAATATAAATTCAGATTAGATAAAAACAAGTATGATAAATTTGCGAATAAACTCACAACATCCATGTTAATATCATAAGACGACAAAGTCCATATGCATACAAATATGACTATATTCAAGTGTCCAGAACACTCATATCTTCGTATCTGCAACGTTGATGACGCTAAAGGTCATTGATTGGATCTGGACTTGATCCAAATTAATCTTTCATCCTGAATTATATAAACATCGTACTAAGACGGTAATAAAAAACACACTGCACAAAAATGGAAAATTATAACAAACAACGACGTGCTAAGATTATGAAATCACAAAAATATATGAAGTAAGGCCGAAAAAGAGAAGGTATCTCTAAAGCAAAGTGAAGGTATCTCTTTTCCTACTCACCGATGGCATATAAAGTTATTGATAGCTCTTTTTTATTCTGACCATTTCTAAAAATCTAATTCCATCCAGATGCACAATTTCAAAAAATGAGTGGGCAGTTAAAATAGCTCTTTAACTAAGAAATTGGTTCTCTCTCTCCTCCTTACAAAAAAAAAATGGTGCATTTGGAGAAATCGAATATGCCAAATAACACAAAAAAATTGTTGTTTCTTCATGCGTCCAACTGACTAAATCCATACAAAACGGTATTTTTTTCACGTCCAGCTCAATAAATTTGAACTAGAAAGGTTTTAGGAACAACTCTTATATTTGTACACCCATAATTTTTCTACACTCGTTCAACACATCATTTATCTTTGTCTCACTTCGTATTACATCACTTACTTATCACATCTATCACATTACTCTGTCTATTTCTATCTCTCTCTCTTGGCTTAGAATGGGTGTAAAAAAATTAATTTTTCCTTTAAAAATCATACCTTTATCTTAGTTATTGGTATGATTGCATGCGTCAGAGTGTTTGAGGTAGATAAAAAAGTGAATCTCTTTTTCCGAAACTTGAAGGCTGTATATATTTGCATGAGTTGACATCGATGATCTTTTGTTTTAAAAAGTGAAGCTCTTTTTATGAAACTTGACGACAATCGATAGGAAATTATTGTTTACAGTCACATAACATTATTCTTTTTATGAAACTTGACGACAATCGATAGGAAATTATTGTTTACAGTCACATAACATTATTGGATTGTCAACGCAATCGTATTGGTTAAAAGAGCAAGGAATCATAAGTTAAGAAATACATTAGACCTTTCATCTTTGTTGGGTACAAAAATATACGAAGAAAGACATGACTTGAATGTATGTACACAATGACCAAAGTACATTGGAAAAGTAGTTAACAAAGTATAATCCCAGCAACCTCATCTTTATGTTATTTCCATTTGTATTTATTTGGTGTATCAGTTTTATACACACAATCAAACTCCACTCTTTACATAAAACCATATATATTTATCGTTGAAATGCACTTATATCAAATGAGTTCTCGAAAAAATGACGTCGTTGTCAGAGACTTGTGTTTAAATATTGGAGCATCGCAACAATTTTTATTGATGAGTTTTTTTTTTATCTCTATTGTATATAATCTTTGTTTTTATTCTAACCCCTCTCACTCCTCAAAACTATTCCATTTGTTATATTTTTTTTTGTTGTCATATTCTCTAAAACAGGAAGAAACCATGACTACAACATCTTTTATTATGATCAAGAACAAATGAAAGATCAATGGAAATATTATGGGGCATCTCGTTATCTATAATAAGGACAACATTCTATTGAACATGATAGAAATTCAACAATGAAAGACACTCTTATTCATCACAAGCAATTTTCTATGGGCAAGCAAATGATTATGGAGGCTTCAATCAAAAAATTAAATGATACTCTAAACTAGTTTATGTAGTTGTTTGAGGCCAACATGGAAACCAGACCCTAAGAAAGCTTGATTTTCAAGTTGGGCTAATGGACATACACTTCCAAGAAAACCAGATTCTAATATCAACTGAAGGTGAGAAAAACCTAAGAATAGGGGAGGGGTTGAATTGTGTTAAGTTTTTCTTCTTTTTAAACTAAGTCCAGAGTTCAGAGTCTGATAAAGGTTAACAAATCTATAATTTGATCTAAAGTACAAAATTTAATATAATAATATTAATAATATTATCCATATTGACTTAAGTAGACCGATGTGGTAGTCTCAAAAGACTACTTTATGGCATGTAGTTTGACCTTTTTAACTAAATAGACTTCTAAAAAAGTCTTACCATTCGCTATTTAAAAAAATCTAACCTAATTTGAGTATGATGTAGGCTAAGGTACAAACCACATATGATTCCATAACCTATTCCCACTCCTAGCCACAACCAAGCAAGTTCAATTTTTGCTTATACACTACTAGAAAATTCGGTGTTTGCGACAGCAAGAATCCATCACAAAATGGGCTAAAATCCGTCGCAAACGGCTTTCTGACGGATTTTGCGACAAACCCAAAATTCGTCGTAATAATGGGCGTTGAAAAATATTTATACGAAAATCTAATCTATCAGAGTTGCGACAGTTTAGGATAGGTCGCAAACAACAAAAATCCGTCGCAAAAATTCTCATTTTATTGATATTTAAAGCCCAAATTTCCGTCACAAAAAATCTTCGCAATAAATTTCCGTCACAAAATTTTGAGGGAATGTAATCGTTGTAAATTTCTAAGAGAATACTTCTGTCGCTAAGTTTCTGGAAATTTGGATAGCTTCGCCTTCAAGTCCGACGTAAATTTGCAGGACAAAATTTTTGCGACTTTTATTTTTCCATCGCAAATAGCAATTTTTTTTTTTTTGCATTAAAATAAGTTTAGGAAATTTCTCAAATTTTTTTCAAAATACTTTTGTAATATTAGACAAGATGAACCACATTTATCAGAACTTTATAGAAAACAAAATACGTAAAATTCACATTTATATTTGATGAAAAAACCTTTTTGGTTGCGTTCATAGGAATAACAATAATTATCTTTTGCATCAAAATATATTGACATTATTACTAAATAGTATTATAACATTGTACTTGAAACTAAAAGTTATAATCAAGCTCTCAATAACATGATAAAGTGGACACGAATGTCGATCCTAACTCGAAGGATGGGGTCGATATGGAGGTAGATGTGAATGGCCTTGCGAAAGACTCCATGAATTTCTGGAACTGCTCTCGGAGCAAACATGACTCCTCCTGTGATGAACGAATCAACTCCTCATTAGTCTTCATCTGGTCTTTGACTATGTGGCAATTTTAATAACAAATATTGTTGGTTGAAAATATACATGTGGAAGAAGTCTCATTTTGCTTACAATTGTAAAGGAATAGGGAAAACCAACGGATAGCATTTGGGTGACATAGAGTTGGGTGACATAGAGTTGGGTGACATTGGTCAAGAGAGAAACACAAACATTGTGACATTGTGATTGGCCAATGTCACCAATGTCACTCAACTCTATGTCACCCAAGTGCTACTCGAAAACCAACACTATATATATATATATATATATATATATGGGCTCTAGTTTTTTTTGTTATAAGATGTATCTCAACCAGCGGCTCTCGAGTAAATCATATTGATAAAAATAACCTTTAACTAATTTATCCTTTAATTCATTAACTAACTAATCGGGACGGTTCTTATGTCTTAATTTGGAAATAGAACTCACACAAAGTGGTAAGGCATACATTGATTTCATCCAATAAAAAAGTGAATGCTAGAGAGAGTGTTCAAAATTGAGTGTTTGTAGCATTCCTCTCCTTCTATTCTAAAAAAAAAAAAAATTATTTCATTCTTAAGACCAATCTCTCCCCCAGAGTAAATCATTTTTGTACCGAACTGGGTAAACATTTCTTGATGTGTTTGTTTCTATTCTCTCTTTATCTTTTGCTCGTGTTTTGTGTTTTTACATTTGTTTCCTATATTAGATCTAGGTTTTGTTGTTATTGTTGTATGAGGTTACTTTGATATTGGTTACTATTTTCTTTATGTTCCACGCATCTAAATTTCATTGATGTGAGATTTGGAGTTATCGAATTCACAAGAAGGATCATATGTTTTTGCCCTAAATGCACTTCTAAAGCAACTTAAGTTATTGTGCAGATTTTTAAGAGCAGGAAAGTCATGTGTCCATTGCATAGAGAACTCAACATGTATATATAAAACAACATATTTTAAGTTTGTTCTTCAAAATATGTATAATGAATATTTAATGAAGAACTCAATGTATGCGTGTCCACACAATAACTTATGTTTATGCATACCAAGAACTTGTTATCAATAAAGTGTGGCATGGCAAATCTATTTTTTGTACAACCATGCTTCTCTGGATTGAAAGCACATGGGCCTGCAATTAATGCATATATTTGGAATGTCACTATGAAAATTAATATACAGTCTCATAAATTGGTTGCTAAAGGACAATAGACTGGATTGGTTCTCAGTTTTCACCCATGCAAAGTTTGGT
>Ga0315914_1008983_pt1 | contig 13037 bp, 12 predicted proteins | sample MpolenodulesMG_FD_203920 | JGI IMG/M metagenome (GOLD analysis project Ga0315914, IMG submission 203920) | Medicago polymorpha root nodule microbial communities from Los Angeles, California, United States - elongated nodules | ecosystem: Host-associated > Plants > Roots > Nodule | place: USA...
CAATCCTACATGTCATGACAACGGTGTATTTTTTGAATTAAAAAAATAAACCACCCATATTTACAAAATTAAAAATAAAATAAAAAGAAAGGAGAGACACGTGAGTTCCTTATTCTTCATCCATTTCTTAAAGAAAATCCATAACAACACAATATCATTCAAACATAAACCCAGAATTAACAAACCAAAAATCCAACAACAATAAATTAACAAGAAAAATTCAAGCTAGAATTAACAAAATCCAGCAACAACATAAACCGAGAATTAAGAAACCAAAAATCAAGCTAATTCAAGCTAAACACTACTTCACAAACAATACTTAACAAACCAGAATTAACAAACAACTAATTCAAGTTAAACCTAGAATTAACAAACCAGAAATCCCACAACAACATGATATTACTAATGTTTAGAACAATAGATTTCTACAGATAAGAAAACACTGCAAGCTAACTAAATTGAACCTTCCAACAATTCTACCATCTTTCCTTTTCATGTTTACAGTAACAAACAAACCTTATAATTTTATACATATAAGAACACAATTGCTGGACCTTCCAACAAATCTGTCTTTTTCCAAAGTTGCAAGAAGAAACACATCATGTTTAGAAGGAAAATGACTTGTGGCCGCTGCTAACATTAAACAGAAATTTTCAGCACGGTGGTGATGTTTTTGGTTGCGGTGGTCGCCGGAGCAAGGTCATCCAAACATTATTTTTCTTGGTGGGTTTTGTAGGGAATACGAAGGAGAGTACTTTTATGATGGTAATTTGTTGAAAAACAATTTTTGGTGGTCAAGATCTAACAATAAAGATGGCGGTTTGAAAACTCAAAATATCTCCGATAAAAAAAATAAATTAATGATGAGATAGAGAAGGAAGAGATGATGAATATTATCTATTTTGTTTGATAAATGGTGGGTAGAGGAGGCACCACGGTGGGTGGCGGAAAAAGGGGGCGATGGGTAAGGAAAGAAGGAAGAGGAAGAAGGAATGGGGAGGAAGAGAAAGAACAGGGAAGAAGAGAGAATATCACGTGCCTCCCTTTTTTCTTTCCTTTTTTTATTTTTTTAATTCTAAAAATACACGCGTGGCTTTTTCTTTTTCTTTTAATTTAAAAAATACACAGTTGGCATGACACGTAGGATTGACCAAGTCAAAATTGAGGTTTTGCAAAAGGGGGAAAACATGGGGTCATTTTTGCCAATTTTTTTAAAAGGGGGCCAAAATTGCTATTTTGCAAACTTAAGGGGTAAAAAGTGGGATTAGGCCATAACTTTATTAGTGGGTTTTTTTACTTATTTTATAAGTCGGTTGCAGCCCATTTCACATTTAAAATTGTTCCATCACACCCCAAAAATGTATACTAAAAGTTTAGGGTTATTTTTAGTGGACGTTGACCCATATAAATAATAAAATTTAGCCACACCTAAACACAAATCCTAGATCCGCCCCTGCATAGTAGTAAGATCAACGAACAAGACAATGGAAAGTAAACATTTACTTATGAACGATGAGGGGTAGTATGAGGAGCTTTAGGTTTTGGTGCATCCTCATGCGTTACTATGGTCTTTTTTATTTTATTTTTAAAACGTCAAAATGGAAAAAAGTTTAAAAGAAAGTTTGACTTCGAAAAAAGTTTGTTTTGAAAAATTATCTTTTTAAAAATAGAAAAATCTTTTTTTTAGGGAAAAAATAGAAAAAATCTTTTTAAAAGAAATTTATATTTTTTTACTCTTTATTTTATAATTAAAACATTTAAAGAAACTCCTCTAAAAAAAGTTTAAAAGAATTGCCTTTTTATCTTATTAAGAATTAAAAAAAAAACTCTTTAAAAAAAGTATTCAACTTTTTAAAAGTTACCTCTTTTTAATTATTTCTGTTTTTTTTTTTAATTGGGTTTGATCATAGTTTCATTTTGCGCAAGAGGTGCCAACTTAATATTAGATTGACTTGTCTTGTAACTCTAAAGGGCACTATTTTTTTTTTACTCTGGGACACAATACAGTGCACAACCATCAAATGGTAGAAAAGGCATCACAACTAGGTTGGTACCCCCAGACCACCATCTATCATGTGCAGCACCTAAATACATTAATATAAATACAATGAAAAAAGAGTTTGGGGGGGACTCTAAAAGTTTCCTTTCCGTTAAATCAAATGCAAGAATAACATTCTTCAATAAACCGTAATGAAAAGCCAACCAATGAATAGCCCCATTAAAAAATGACCCTACTTTGGGATCGTCAGAGTCATTCATATAAGGGAAACGAGTACCCTCTAGTTGTTTCCAGGTATTATCTCTTAAAAGAGAAAAATTCCAAACACGAATGACAATGAAGTAAGGTTGGATCATAGGACACTGAAACCACCAAATAATCATCTCTTAACTGATCATACCCAAAACCATATAGATAACAGTATTCAAATGCATCTACATCATCTTCATTAAATTCAATAGGAGACAAAGGTATTTGTTTATGAACTCGGGTGGATGGATTCCATAGGTGGAAGCTTGAATTATGATACAAAAATATAAAGCATCTACATGATCTTACAATTTCAATAAGACCATCAGATAAGGGATTTATAAAATTAGGGTTGGGTCTTTCAATAACAGTATTATTTTGAATGGATACTTCAAAATTGAAAGATAGTGTGTCACTGAGTGAAGGTGATATGAACATAATTTTACGAGTGTGTGTTGAGGCAGTAATTTGAAAATGCGAATTTGCAAAGTGAGGATCATTAGAGATAAGAGAAAGCCAAGGCTTACAAACGCATTTTAAACGAATAAGAGACTTCACCGGTAACCTCAGCAGAATTTGAACTATCAATTCATGAGGTAGATACCGTTGTGAATTCGTCTTCTTCTTCATGCGCCTTTTTCCAATTTTACGAGTGTGTGTCGTCTCCTCCATGTGTCTTTTTCCTCTGCTACTATTCACCTTCGTTTTGGTACCGTAAAAAAATTTAACGAGCAAAGCAATGGAGGAATCACAATGCGAGGAGAAAACTTGTCACATGTATTGGGTGGGCTGTTGGCAAATGCAATTGTAACAAACAAGTCAATTCAAAAAAAAATATCTCTCTCCTTGGCAAACTTCATATATTCAATGTCACAGTTTCATTAAAGTGTAATTATTTTACTAAACATATTTATCTTTTTGTTGAATCTATCTTTACTAACCGGGTCAAAAAAATTCTTTTAATTATAATGATTTTTTTGTTATCTTTTTTAAAAGTTTGCTTTTTTCAGTTGAATTATTTATTTTAATTTATCTTGTTATGCAATTTGTTTTAAAAACTTATCTTTTTTCATTTAATATTTTTGAAAAAAAATTGTTGACTTTGAAAAACAATTATTTAAGGATTTTTTTAAAATTTAATTTTATCTTGTTTGACCTATGTTCTTTTTTATTTGAATTTGAAAAAGGCATGTTGTTAAATATTATCTTTTGAAAATAGGAAAATATTTTTTAAAGAAAATTATCTTTTTTATTTTTTTAATTTATAAAGTTTTTAATGAAATGGCCTTTTTTATTATATCAAATTTTTATCTTATATGAAGAATTAAACTTTTTAAAAAATTACCTTTTTTTAGTTATATCCATTTTTATGTAGTTTGAATATTGTTTGATTTTATCCATGAGAAGCCAGCTCATTGATACTTTTAGTTGTGACGTCAATGTGCAAAAGTACAGGAATATCCATTTTTATGTATATTTATTTTATCACATCTTCTTGTTGTCTATTTTTAACATTAATAATACACTTCCTTCAAAAAAAAACATTAATAATACACTTTATTTTATTTCACGGAAGTCCTTAATATGCCCCCTTAGAAAAAATTTAGTTGAACCTACTACAATAGATAATAATGTAAATTCATCAAACAAATATTACCCAAAAAAATAATCACGGAAGCGGGCATTCGTAGATAGATAACATAAGGCGTGAGACATTCGTAGATAGATAAAGCAATGAAACTGTATTAACCGCTTCTGGCAGCTGAAAAGTGTTCAAACAAATTAATGGCTACTGCTATCAGATTCAGACCATTGCTTCCACTTTCTCCTTTGCCAAAACAAACCACTTCCCCTCTAACTTCATGTCTTTCCGTTCCAATTTCTCGTCATCAACGTGGAAATGTTGCTGTCTCTGTTGCCTTCAACCCACAAGGAAACTTCGACGTCTCTTTATTTGATGATGAGGGTAATAGTACTTACCATCATATGCATATGTTTGCCTTATTCATTTTGTAGTTACTATATTAGACATTGTCGTGCTATTTAATTATAATGAATTGATGAGTATTACTATAGTTTTTTATATGTTGGTCTGTGTGTTTTGAATTTTATTCCTGTGTTTGGATGAATGTTTGTCAAACATAACTTTAAATAAAATTTATTTGGTTAAGATAAAGTTTGATGTACCAAATTGAACACTTTTATCTAAATGTGGGACTCTAGCATGGACTCCGTGGTAGCCCTTTTCTTTTGGCGGCTTCACTGACCTATCAGTATTCGATGGAGTACTTTAATTCAGCCTATAGGTAGCCATTTTTGTGGCACAACTCTCAATGAAATCTGTAATTCTTAGGACTGAAGCTCATAAAGAGAGTCCAACCCAAAAGATTAGTTTATTAGATGAGAGAACATCATAACTTTAGTACTACATTGATCACTTTTATCTTCTCAATGTGAGACTTTTAACCTTTGTTGTAAAAGTTAGTACAAGTTTTTCAACTTTTAATCAAAATCCACTTTTTTCACTTTGAGTCAAACATAAGTTATCTAAGTAAGTAAAACATGTGTAGTTACTAAAATCACATTTGATAGAAAGTCACAATCAATTTGACAATGGTAGCCAATTTGGGTAGGCTAATTTAGCTTATTCAAAAAAAAAAAATTGACAATGGTAATTCTCTCTGCATTTAAATGGAACTTATTATATTAAACAATGGTTTTGCAGATGAGTCTAAAGTTTCACCTCCTTTGCCTCCAACTGAAGGCCGATTCGATGTTGTAATTGATAATGAGGCTATTAGTCGCCTTGACTTAACCCCTTTTCAAGCTGCAACTGGCATGAAAAATCCCTTATCTGGTACGCAAATCATTGAAACTTCAAAATTGTCTTATTTGCTTTAATTTTGGGTATTAACTTTCACAATTAATGAACTTAGATGCTTCCTGGTGTTATCATTACTACAGTTGAACCACAAGAATTTCTTGAGCGCTCAATTGGCTTTACCATCAACTATACACGACAAGATCCTCGCGATCCTCGAGAATTATCAGAGTATCCTGATATTAGACTATGGTTTGTGAGACTTGATGCTGCTTATCCATGGCTGCCAGTTCTGTTGGATTGGAGAGCTGGAGAGCTAGCTCGGTATGCTGCTATGTTAGTTCCACATCAGGTAATACAATAAATACATGTTTGTGTGCGAGTAGTAATATGGTTTTAAATTGTGGTTGTGGTTATGGCGCAAACTTTGATATTGCAGCAAAATGCGCCTGATGCAGCCACAATTGCGATTGTGATACCGTTGCAAAGACCTCTAAAATCTTTGTATTGGGGCCGCGATTGTGATTGCGGGCCACAATTCAGAACTCGGTAGTACTTTATATAGGAAAATAAGGGAGAGCGCGTCTGATGCTAACTAACTTGATACTTATATGCTCCGTTGCAGATGAATATGAAAATGGGAGTTGTTTTTAATCCTGAAGCATTGGAACTGTTTGTTATGAATAAAGTTTTTATTGTATATTCATGGTTGAAGCATCACAACATTCCCAAACCTGAATTAAAGGCAAATAATATGGCAAGAATGCTTGGCTTTGGAATTGGAAGTGAACTATACGACTTAGTTGAGAATCATCCACTTGATCTAGAGTAAATACCTACATTGATTCTTGAAATTGTAGGACTGTCAAATTAGTCCCTTACATTATGGATATTTCAAAATGCTCTCTTAAATTGCAAGATTTTAATCAAATTTGTCCCTCATTGGTATTTGTAGGGACTAGAATGATATTAAGTTGGTAATATCGGGAATAATTAAATAATGTCATGGATACATTTTGCGATCCATGTATCGTTTTGGAATATAGATAATATGAGGGACTATTTTGAAACAACCCTACAACTTCAAGGGCAAAACTTGAATGCTTACTCTTCGATCTATCATAGAAGGGTCAGCTTGACAAATTAGTACCCTAATGATCCAATGTATGACGAAGTGTATCGGTGTATTAAGAGCAACTAGACTTGTAAAGAAGCAATGAGATTAGCAGAAACACAAGGGGGTCATTAAGAACGGAGGCTAATAATTGAGTTTTTGAAACTTGATGGAAGTAATGTCATGCTAAGGATTTGTTTATTTATTGGTCATAGTTGCCTACTATATGCAATGTTCATGTACATTTATCAGTATTGCTATTTCTTTAGTACAATTCTTTTCACTCACGATTATAAATTTGGAATTGAAAACAAATGAAGGGGAATTTTGAAATACTCAGTCACCCCTTTGGAAGTATATGCAGTGTATGCAATGAATTGAAATCATTTTGATACAGTGAAGCCTTCCTTTGTTGCAGACACCTACTACATATCAGTTATTTTATGCATATTTTCTGCCTTTATAAAACTCTTGAACATTAGTTTTAGTCCCGTTATATTCAAATTTTGATATTAGTTATTGATTAACTTTTTAACTAGTTTTAGTCTTTTTTATAATTTTCAACATTATAAAAAAGAATTTTCAACATTATAAACTCACCAACATCATCACAGAACATCGTTGGAACCTCTATTACTGATTAAGAATGGAAGCAGAAGTAGAATTGTTGGGTATGTTAGATATTCCTCATAGGTACCGGCAAGTGGGAAGGGCCGCACAAGCAGAGCAAGTGAGACCCACCCTTGCGCATGGCCCTGATAATCGGTAACGTTGGCACAATTAGCCAAATTTCGTTAACAAATATCGTAAGTTCATTGGTTGCACTTATTATTTCGTTAATCTTTTGTACATAGTTGTTCTAACAAGAACTATGTGTTGGAAATAGTGTGTTAGTTAGGTTAGTTATTAATTGGTGTTGTTACTAGTAAGTTAGTGCTTATAATTTATAAATAGGCTTGAGCCTTGAGGTACGCAAGATTTTACTTAACTTTTCTATTTGTAAGATTTTACTCATTACCACCAATACAAAGAGTTTTCTAGTTTTCTCTTAATTTCATAACACTATATAACCTCGGTTTCCCGTAATATAGAAGCCAAATAATGTCAAATGATATCTTTCTCTCAATCTTCTTAGATAGGAGTACTATCATTTAGCAATATTTATGGTAGTAAAAACATTACAGTTATTATTGACTAAAAACTTCGATAATACTAGTCAAAATACAATGTTTGGCGGGATACACAAAAATCCTAATTACTAGCGTAATCAAAACAAAAACATGTCATGTGTACTCGTGACTGATTGATGAGAGGTTCCTTCGTGGCAAATAACATTGTTTTTCTTCATATTCATCTTAAGTTATGTTGCATTTGGACCATGGGTTTTTATAAAAAATTCCTTTAAAAAACACATGCACGTGACTGGTTAGTATTAGGTAGCTTATAAAATGTTAAGTCACATCAAAAGAAAAAAAAATTAAATTCTTAAGTAGTATTTAGTTTGTTTGGATACATAATCTAAAGAAAAAAAAATAAAATTCTTAATATTTAGTTTGTTTGGATACATTTAGACAAAATTCATTTAAAATTTTATTTTATTTTTAAATAAATTAATCTAAAAATACGACATGACATTAAATAATTGAATTATCAGAACATAATAAACCAAACATACCGAACCAGTTCAGTGAGAAAAATATTGAGTGGCATATGTGATATGTCACATCATTTCCTTTCTTATCCCATTATTGCTTAATCTTTTGATCCAAAATTCCAAATTAAAAAGCCCTAGAACTAGAAAAATGAACATAGAAAGGAAATTTGAGAGTGACAATCTTCCCATTATTTCTCCTAAAAGCAATTTTTGCTTCTTATTCAAGCGCAATCATCGCATTAAACATATGTTTTCCAGGCAACATTAATCTTTACTCTTTAGTGATTCTTGTACATAGGGTTTGGGACAGTGATGGCCATGTGCCCATACGACATGGACAAGTTCATGTGACCCTATTAGAGGGGCCACAGCAAATTGGCATGGGACTGTGAGGTTGAGAAATATAAATCCTGATCAAGTATGGGGGCCAATACTTAGTTTATAATTATATATTTATAGCTCTTTTTGGGCCTCAGCTAAAATTAACCTAAAAAAGCAAGAATTGGACAATCATAGTGTATTTGAAGGGACAATCATATAAAGATGGTATTCCTTCCCTGACTTTACTTGTATATGTAGTAGTTGATATCTTGATTTGTTGTCCTGTTTACAAAATCACTGACCCTATTCTTGGTTGACTATAGCTTTTGAACTTTATACATGAATGTACATTGTAGGGTCTTTAAGCTCTTGCTGCCTCCTCTTTTTTTCTCTTTTCTCCCATATGGCTGCCTCTTTTATTGAATGTGGAAATTTTTAGACATATTTGAATGAGTACATTTATTGAACACAATAATTAGAAATTTAAAATATATTGAAATAAATACAAAAAATTTTGTTTGTTGAAATTTTCCTAATATGATCTTGATTTTTTTATAGGACATATTTGAATGAGTACTTCTATTCCCCTATTGTGTGTTCGTTTTACTTGCTAACAAAGAGATTATTGCAATTTTAAGAAATAATAAAAATGTTGAAATGCTAATTTTATTATTTTACAAAAAACATCATCTTTATCTAGCATTTCTTCATTATAGTAGTTCATTTCAAGACTTCCAAATCTTCTTATTAGGTATGATCTTTAGAAAATAAAACATAAAATATTTTCTCAAAGTAAATTAGAATTATTTTTCTGCTATTATATTAGAAATTCATTTTATTTTATTTTTCAAAAAAAAAAATTAAAAACTTTTTATTCCGTGATTCCACCTTATAGAAAAAAGTGAAATGCTATCAAATGTCATATTAAGAAGTTTAAAATAGAAACTTTATCTTAAAAGTTGTGCATTCAACACAATGAAACAACAAAACAAAACAAAAAATTTCAACATAAAATTCAACCATTTTTAATTTTGAATCCTTAACAAGTGTCCTTGTTTGCTTGACCCTAGAAAAAATCATAACATAATCGTGTTTCAAACTTTTTAACAAAAAAACCTAGAACTCTAAATCTTTTTTAAAATAAAATATTTAATGTTCTTGATTTTTCAAAAAAGTGAAAACGGATGTTCTTAATGTAGGTCATTTTATCATTTATTGCTTGGTTTTTTTTTTTTTGAAGGAATATTGCTTGGTTTTTTTTTTTTAAGGAATATTGCTTGGTTTTTTAGTTGGTACTTATTTCTTTTTCCTTTTTTTTGGAAGGAATAACATTTTTTTTTGCAGTGGCGTGTGATATTTACCTTTAATCGGGGCATTCCTTGTGCTTGGGCTAAAGTTTATCGATATACTGTACTATTCAATAACTTTCCTAGATTTTTTTGTATTGACATCATTTAAAAACTTAGCTTTCATTTTCTTTTGCAGTCTATTTATTAAAAGCCTTACGCTCCCATGAAATCGTATGGATTTTTTTTTTGACACAATCGTATCCGTTTATAATGCGAAAATCATATGGTGGCATGGAACTTTAAATAGAAAATGCCACTGGCTAGCTAATGATGTTTGATGATATTAATTTGACTTCTTAAATTTTAAACTCATATATTTATTTAATACCGATTGGGTAAGGTCAATTCAACCATATGAAAGAGAAACATTTTTCAAAGCCAGACTCTCGTATATATATAGTTTATCCAAGAGACATGTAGATCGAATAATTAATTTTTTTTGAACAAGAGATCGAATAATTAATTAACATGAGGATATCTGGAAAGTTATAAAATATAAATATTTTGTAATTAAATACTACTATATTTCCCACTCAATCGATAACTGAATTAGTATTAGTATATTTAATTAAGAAAACACACGACAGTAGAATTTGGTTAGGTTTTGTGGTTGGAAATCCAAAGGATCAAAACATCACGAGAGCTGGATTGTTTGATTATAACAGGCACGCAATCAGAAATCGTGTATGAATATGAGTCTTTACATAATAACATAAAACAAATGACAGACAAAGATAGTTGGGTTACATCTTTCAATTGTTGAAAGCAATTCAAAATTTTGGTCTCAAACGTGACACACCAATGTCGGACTTATGTTTTCTAAAAGCATGCTCAAACATATGCATAAAACAAATAGTATATATCCCATCCCTTGATTTAATTTGAAGCTACTTCGTTTATCTTACGTGAAATTCAACTCACTCACCGATTACACCAAAAGTTACAAAAGAAAATGATTGTGATGTCCATGCATTAAAAATTGAGTGAGTATATTATATATTGTTTTTTAAGTAGAGTTAATAACTATAATCGTAGACCGTATATAGATTAAATCGTCACTTGAGCTAACAAAGAGCCTTAACCCATAGTTATAGTTATTAAATATATGAGCAAAATCTAGTTCAATTGTGATTTTATGAAGTGTGTGCTCAATGTTAAGTTTCACTTTCAATTAATACTGATTCGGTGCGGTACAGTGCTAAAACGCACGTAACAACAGTGATCATGGAGACACATATTCTGGAATCCAACAAAATTAAACTAAAGCATACCCGCTTAAGAATCTCCTTCGTATTATTTTAAATTGCTACGTTCATTATTTTAATCAGTATTATATAATGTTCATTAACTTCATTTTTTTCATTGTTATGCTTAAATATTTTTTTCATTTTAATCAGTTATATGGACATATGACTGTAATAGGTACAGTGGGTTACAAACCTTTTATCCCCCAGCTAGCCTGGGCACTAGCTCTGGCTCAGCTTCTACTTTCTTTGTAGCAAGCTCAGCCGCTTTTTTTGCGGATTTACCTGCGGATTTTGTCAAGGATTTAGGTTTCCAGATAAATACCTTCGTGGGTAATTGTTTTCTTAGGATTTTAGGATCTGCAGGAAAGGTATATCCGCATGAAATGTGCAATTATCAGTAGGAAGGAAGCAACATTATATGAGAAGCCTATAAAATTATCCGCAGAAAATGTGAAATTTTTATCCAGGCTCTATAAAATTCCTGACTTTGCCACTGTCTACAGCTACACAAAAATTATATCTGATTCATACCTACAAAAATTCGACATATACTCCTTTATAGAGGTGGCAACCCTAAATATGTTAGAGTGTGTGATCGTACTAGTCTCTTAATTTCAAATCAATCTCGTTTTTTAGTTAAATGTATTATATATGTAAGAAGCTAGAGGCCCTCTTCTCAAACACTAGAGCTTAGAGTCACCCATATTTTATTTTTCTTTCTAATAATTTTCTCACTTTTCTCTGCCGCTCTAATTTATTTTTTCTTTCTATTTTTAATTTCTTAACAAGGACACTTACTAGGTAGAATGACCTTTTCTAAAAATATTAAACATATACTTCTCTCTTTTTTAATATCATATTTAATTATTTTCCTAATACATCCATGATTTATATAATATTAATAACTCTGGTAAAAGATGTTATACTAATTAGAAATTGCTTTTCTTTACGGTATTAATTTGAAATTGTTATAATATTATTTGCGATTTATATTTAAAAAAATTGTTTAATATCATTATAATGACTTTTAAAGAACTAGAAATATATTTCTTAGGAATCAAACTCCTACCCTGGGATTTACGAGTGCGACACTCACACATATTGTATATCAACTATTTGTATTAGACTCCCTAAAAAAAAACTATTTGTATTAGACCTTGGGTTCTCTTATATGGACAAGGTATAATGGTGAATTCTCTTATTTCTAATAAAATTTAATAAAGTATTATTTTTACTGTTCAAAAGTAGATGATGAGTCATACAGTGAAAGGGACTAAAACCAAAAAACGACAATAAAGAGAAGGACCAAATCCAAAAAACGAGAAGACAAAAATTGAAATTTAAAAAATTTGGTTCTTTCATCTTTCATCTTCATCCATATCCTCCATTTCTGCTAACAATGTCTAAAACAATGAGGATATTCATCTCTCATTCCAATGAAAACCCTAAAAGGAGATATTGAAAATGTCGAACCTGTATGGTGAGTTCCTTGTTAATCTCTATTTTTATGTTATATTTCATGCATTTTAGTTTGATTAAATGCTATTTATGATTGATTTCTCTCCCATTCAAAACTTAATAGCCTCCTTAAACTCATCTAGTGACTTAAACTTCAACCTCACTTTAAAGTTGTAATTTTTGTCTAATTATCCCATCATATTGGGGTCCTTTATCATCATCTGATGCATCATGGTCACTGCTACCTAGGTCCTCACTAACATATCCAACATCAATTTCATTAGCAACTGAGGACGAACCAACATCACCATTAGACTTATCATGGTTCATGTTGGCCTTCAACTTCTGAGGCGATTCCTTTAGATTGGTCATAGTAGCATCAATATTCATTATATGAGGAGGCTCTACAACAAAAATCAAACCCATCATCCAAACCTAGAGCCCTCTCCTCCTCACTATTATCAAATGTTATACCAACAACCTCATCTTCACTACTATCTATGTCAATACCAGAACCACCATCACCTATATATTCAACTCTTGTGTCAGCCCAAACCCCACCATCACCTACATCTCCAACTTCACCATCATTAACTTTTTTTTCCTCAAACATAGAGCTTCCACTTTGTCTCCCACGCACGATATTGACCGTCAATGAGCTTCGAAAAGCGAAAATAAGTGACAAACCTGCAAACATCCATCGATGCTTGAAAATCGCCACTGGAACAACTTCTTCTCTTCTCTTCCACTCCGACTTTCTATATTCCAAAACCCTAAAATGCAGGGTCCAAAATAAACAGGGTTTTATTTTTTTTAAGGGGGGGG
>Ga0315914_1008984_pt1 | contig 13036 bp, 3 predicted proteins | sample MpolenodulesMG_FD_203920 | JGI IMG/M metagenome (GOLD analysis project Ga0315914, IMG submission 203920) | Medicago polymorpha root nodule microbial communities from Los Angeles, California, United States - elongated nodules | ecosystem: Host-associated > Plants > Roots > Nodule | place: USA...
ATTATTCTAATGGGGTTTCTTCATTATGGGTCATTTATGATGAGTGAAACGTTAAATTTTGTGATTTTGGTGCATGTGAGTGTTTTCGTAGATGCATATTTAGATAGGAAATGTCATGACCACTTATTTTGTTAATCTTATACCTTGAGCATATAATTTCTGAGATAATATTGATTTAAAAATGGTGAAATATATGGGAATTCTATGCTAACGAAGAGATGATGTAGCCTATGTACGAAATTGTTCATAGTATACCTATCGTTGCAACGAAGAGATAATACAACCTATAAGTTATATGATAATAGTAACACTTGAGATAATTTCTGTTTGCTGCAACGAAAAGAGAATGCAGCCTATGAGTTAAATGATCATAGCAATTAGGATAACCATTCACTGCCACGACGAGAGAATCCAGCCTTTGATAGTTACAAACTCATAGTAATTATGATTACAGTTAGCTGCCACGAAGAAAGAATGCAGCCTATGAGTCAAGTACTCATAGTATTTTGAAATGGATACCGTTTACTACAACGAAGAGATAATGTGATCTATCTTCGTTCACCAAAACGGGGAGATAATACGGTCTATGAGCACATTGTGAAAGGAAATAAATGATAAATAATAGGATATATGTTGAATTTATTATTATTCTCGATTCTGGATGTGTTGTAGAACTTTATTATCTAGCGATGGGAATAATGACAAATTAAGAAGAATTGTTGTGATGTCTTTGGTCAAAAAGTTCATAAAAAGGTTCAATCAAAGTAAGGTGCATATATTGCTAAAGGATTTAAGATTTCTACCTTGTAGTCCATTACCAGACAAATCAAGTCGCTCAAGAGGATTCATAATATTCCCAAAATCATATGAAAAGGAATCTTTCAAGTAGTTAAAACTAAGATCAAGCTCAATTAAATTCGAAGTGGCATTAAACACAGTTTGGAATATGATGGACGATGAAATTTTTTTTGACAAGAACGGAGATAAGAATCTGAAAGATTACAACGAGATAATTTCAATTCTTGTATTTTTTTAAGCATGCCAATCATTTGGAGCCAACCAGTCGAATGACTTAGGTTCTGTAATTCACTCAGGTCAAGATACCTTAGAAGCGTGAGATTGGATATCCACTAACTTTTGTCACGATTCTTGTCATCAAATCTGAGTCCCGAGTTAAATCCAAGATTAAGATTCTGCAAATTTGATAGGCTTCCTAGTTGGCGAGGAATTATTCAAGCAAGATGATTATAACTGAGATCAAGATGTTGCAAATGGGAGAGATTACCAAGTTGATGAGGGATTGTACCCTCAAGGTTGTTAAAGATACCGGCAAGATATTGCAAGTTCGAAATACCGGCAAGATTGTCTGGAAATTGTGAATAACGAAGGTCAAGGATTCTCAAGTTGCTTAAAAAACCAAAGAATTTTGAACTGATTCCAGCTGAGGTTCAAATACTTTAGATACTGAACCTCAATCGAACTGGCCATGTTGCAATACTTGATCTATGTGTGTATAGTGATAACTCAATTTGAATTTGATTAGAATGATTTTCAAGACTAGATCCAAAAATCAGACAGGTAGACCAGACTATTAACACAACAAAAACTAACATGAACAGGTAGCAGCTGTTTACCTTTGCTGTTAAAGGTTAAAGTTTATTAAAGATATAGCAGCACGGATTAATGTGACAGTTAAATTCGGCTCAGGCAACTTATTTATTATTATATGTAGAAGAACATTTCGGTGACAGTAACTCATAGACCGTAGCATGGCACATCACTAGTTCACATACGGGTTCAGAACAAGACCATACACAAATCTGATGTAACATCTTAGTTCAGATCAGTCCTAGACAGTTAAATAGCAGACACTGGAGATTTAGTATCGATGGTGAAGAGAAAGACAACTCAAGTTAACCGCTTGTCATTCCGATTCTTAAATGTCAGCTTCACATTATAGGTACCCTGCCGAAATAGCACAATTAAAATGGAGAGTAAGAAACAAACTCAACATAATATATTGATTAAATGTTCAAGAAAAAGACGTATATGTATCAGAAATTGTTGAAGACCAAAACAATATTGCCCTAAAGAATGCAAGGTATTGAGTACCATTAAAGAATTATATATAGGAACTTCTGAAGCTAAAATTTTCAATGAAGACAAGGAAAACAAAAGTGATTTAACATATTCCTAGACTCGACAACTTACTCATAAAGACAAAACCAGTAAAAGCGGAGAATGAGGAGGAAAATTCAATTTCTCTTGATCACGGATAACGAAATATGATTCTCATTATTACTACTTCCTAGTTACAAACATCAATTTCACAATATCTTTTCCCTATACAAAGGTAGAACCTAAAAGAGATACTAACCGGTGGAGTGACAGGAGGCAGTAATTCAGTGTGCGTAAGCAAAAAGCGACCTGGAGAGACGGGAAGGGCTGTTTCCTCACTGAGAGAATGGTGAGATATCGCAGGTTGTCCTTCTATCCCAGCATATTAAATTTCATATATTAAATCACCACTAAGAATTGGTTCGTCTGCATCATAGATAGATACTATTTCCATTAATTTCTAATGATAGTAATTGCATCAAGTGTTACTTGCTATAATGCAAGCAGATCCATTTTTTTATTCATGAAAAGAATATAAGGAAAGAAAGAAGTATGACCAGTATAAGGTGGGGTAATATTTCTACACTGCTAACCTGCACTGCAGAGTTTGCATTCTTTTTTGCATAGAACAAAACTCAAACCAATAGAAAAATAGTGTAACAAACATAAAACAAAAAAGGATCAAAGATTTTAAGTTAGCTAGTTGGTGGTGCCAACACCAAAGCCCACACATCACATTACACAAGCACCAATATCCATTATATAAGCAGACATTACAAACATTGCATTTTAGAGCTTTATAATGAAAATCATAAATCCACTAAATTATTTCATAGTTAAACCATAGGTTCATCCCAAAAGACTAGTTCAATAGATGGTAAAATCTCCTGGTTAAAAACCTCAAATTAAAAAGATACTAGCATTACTTCTTTTTTTGATTAATCAAAAGCAAAGGAAGGCATCAGGAGATAGCTTGACATCCCAACTAGGAGGCTACCCCCATCCTCTACCACCCTGCTCATAAAGTTTTATTAAAAAAGGGAAAACTGTACAAGAGGGGGGACCAAACCAAAACCCTCAGATAAAACAGAATGCAAAAATCCAAAAAAACAAAGCAAAAGACCTAAGGAAAACGGAAACTAGGAAGTCTGTATCTGTCTCTGCATCTCCAATAAACGTGGGGAGAGAGTCCCACCAAATATCATCAGCCGAGTCGTGACCATGATTTGCTATCTTATCCGCACAAAATGAAAGGATGGAAATCCCTAAATGCGTACAATTATGCCATCTGTTTCAAAGAGAAAATGGAACTAACGAAGGGTTCTTGAAAGCCTGCAAAGCACTCTGGGAGTCCCCCTCCACCCAAAGATGACGCCAATGGTTATGAATGGCAAATATTTGAGAAAGGAACCACTGATTCAGGCACAAACATCAGCAAATGCCTATGATTAAAGAAAAAATCTTTCAAGGCAAGACGGGATTCGGAGTTGCCAATTCCTCGAATGTTCCAGTAAAAAATCTTCATTGGGGAGTACTTGGAGGATCATCCTTAGACCAGGTATTATAAGCGGACCTGTTAAGTTTCTTCCTTTGTTTCTTTGTCAAATATGTGATGAAAGTCGCATTATCATCATCATCTTCATCAGTTTGTTGGACCAATATATGACGCACCAAATTCAGATCTTTTTGGAGAATGGGGCAAAATTCAATACTGTTTCCCACAACCACCTGTGTTTCCAGAACGGAGGGCGATGAATGGGTACTACCAATGGATTTGTCCATCAAAGGCGTGGCCACTAGTTGTTCCAACACCGGCCGGATTTGATCATTATCCAAAACATCTAAGTCACTTTGTGCTCTAACAATCCCATCTGAGACATTTTGTAAGGCAAAATAGAAAGAAGTATTAGATTTTTCTTGTGCCAAATGCTGCTGATTTTCCTGCCTGTGCGTAACGTCCACATTAACAACCGGTGTTTTCTCTAGAACCTGGGTCTCCATTTCATGTACAGTTGGTGACTGCTGTGCAGGAACTGCTTCATGACCAGCTGGGTGCTGCTGTGCTAAAACCTCAGTTTGAGACTCTAAGGGGGCTGCAGATGAGGTTCCAACGTGATGAAGCCATTTGCAGTTCGACAGATTATGCCCAATGATATGACTGTGAGAACAGAATAACGTTAAACGTTCCTATATTACCTTTGTAACGAAAACTGAGGCCTAACTCATCCTTACAAAACCGGCTTGTACGGTGAGGAGTGCCCCCTCTTTCTAAACTCTTCTCAAGAATCATATCTATCCGATGTGGGACTAAATCCCACCGAGTGTTGGCCGCTAACAACCTCGACGTTGAAGGCATATCCTTCCCTCTCCGCCAAAACTCCCTCAAAGATGTGCTTGGATAAATCCATATCGATAAGAATCCGTGCATAATGCCCAAAATGCCGGTTTTGTGTTGCTGAATCAATAATCAACGGAGTACGGATGGATCCGGATATCTCTCGCAGCGTATTCTCTTTCCAATATGCTCTTGGAAAATCCATTAAGCGTATCCAAATTTGGGCTTGAGTTTGGTGCTGCATAAAAGGATTAAAGTCCTTCGTCCATTGAGAGCGACGAAGGACTCCCGGTTTCAAATTCATAGTACCATGCGCCCATGCCATTCTCATATCATCCAGTGAAGAGAATTGAAACTCAAGAAAGCTGCACATGTAGGGTTTCCATACATAATTTCCATAATTTCGAAAGCTTCAGAAATAATTCCTTGGCCGTGTAGGGTTTATCTCCCTTACTCATAACCATTCGGCCATGAAGTAATCACTTGCAGTCATCAACACCCTTCTCATAATCCTCCAGGGAAAATCTTAATACTTAGGGAATCCCCTTTGGTTACAGGAACATGTTATTGTTCATCTATTGTATGTTGTTACAGAACCACATAGAGCCTGTGCAAAAGAAACTGCAGTGGTATGCACAGGTTTCTTCGGTTTGGGGTGAATTTCTTCCGCAACACACGGCCAAGGGCACACAAAGGCCATTTTCGAAGCTGCACATGGGCCTTTCCCTGTCTTCTCAATCGTGAACGTGCCCATAGCCACACCTGGATCAAATTAATGGGAGATCGTGTTTCAATCTTTGCAACACCTAAGGCATCGCGATTGCAATCACCCCAAAGTAATCAATCCAAGCGTATCACAGACGCTTGATGTCCACGAGAGATAAACTGGGAGGAGAGGAGCACAAGGCAGCCGCGAGATTCAAGGAAGAAGGAGGCCGCCGGGAAACCCTAAAGGCCAAACCCTAGCAGAGCCGTCTTGTTGTTAATAAATAATATTGATCTACTAGCATTACTTCTAATTACAAGGTAAAACCTCAAATAGGGAAGCTAACAAACATTAGAAGACACAAATTATGAATGTTAATCATGAAATATAACGAAGAGTAAAGTAGTTTAATTACCACAGTATATCTGAGAGAGTGAGATTAAGCTTGAGCATGAGAAGAAGAAATTAAAGTAGCAAAACGAGGGTTGATGATAAGCAAAAAATAGGTTGAGCTTTTGAACTAGAGTGAACTGCCATGGCTATAAGTTAGTTTGTAGTAGAATCTCTCTCAAATGGTACATTGGCATTACTTTTATGCACATACACATACTTATTTTCCACAATTTCCAACGCATAAAATAAATTAAAAAATGCAGCTGAGATGGTAAAAGATTGTGCCGAAGTTCATGTGTGGGGGCATAGTCTCTTCGAAACCAAAAATAATGCATGTTTAGCATGAATAAAATAACTTAGTTTCATTTAGACTTAAAAATATGGACCTTCTTTTTCTTATGTTCGTCTCACAGCAAGTACTATTTAACATAACCTGTTTCATAACACATTATAAAGTCTGATTTAAATCAAGATAGTAACATGTCAATCTTCTTTACAGAATGTTGTTACATGATGAAAAGGCCAGCAAAACAGGCTAGAATAAATGCTGAACGTGCAAATGGGTTCAATAGGTGAATGTGAAGATTTTTATACATTTTCTGGATAAAGAAGATTCTTAAGCAGGACACTATAATCATATGATGTTAAGCCAAATTGATGATTCAAGTGCATTTAGAGTTCCAAGACTTCAGAGCTTCTACTATCACAAAATCTGCAACAAGTGGCAGCTCATTGAATTAAGGAAAGCTCCAATGGATAGATCTCATCACATGTATGTACCCACAACGAAAACTCTATTTTTGGCCTTTATCGTTGAAACCATAAATTTTCCCATTAAATACTTTCAGATCAATTAGAAAGCAAGAGTTCCTGTGATGTATAAGATCATAAAGATAATTCAGGAAGTTACAAACAAATTGATATATAACGTCATAAACTGAATGTGCAACTCAAAAGAATGAATTGTTCACCAGAAAACAATGTGAAGAGCTAAATCACGATATGTTTCCACTTTACCCCAATGACAGTTAGCAAAAATTAAAGGGTAACCAGAAACGGCAATCTGAAAACACAACGACGTTAGAAACTCAAGTATTTATAGATAAGTGCTTATGTATAAGATATTCATATAATAAAAAAAAAATAAAGTCAAATTGTTTTCATATAAGTTAAAAGTTGTTTTTATAAAAGTTCTAGGTTGATTGTATAAGCCATCTAGGAGTGCTTATGGAAATAACTTATGGGCATGTACACGAGACAGAGCCACATTACTAGCAGGGAAAATAAAAAATGACATAAGATATGAGAGCCTTATATATGTAGCAACATAAAGCAGGATCGCAGAACTAAAGAACAAATTGCAGCTACAAAAACAATAAATGGAACACTCAAACAGATCCAAAAACGTTCCAACAATATATAGAACAACAAAAACATTACACGTGAAACAGCTGCCACCGTGAAACAGAATCAATATAAAAATCCACCCGCACCAGCGGCCACCGTGAAACAGCCCAACTGAATTCTTTGCCAACCTACCCAGATAGCACTGCCAAGAGATCACTTCCGCCGGACTCTAGCTTTATTGTTCAAAATACCGTAATTCCTTGCAATCCAAATCGAGCAAAGGACGGCATGCCAAATGAGTGACAAACTTTTTCAAACACTTAATTAAATATGCCACACAATACATACACTAAACTGATACCATAATTTTAAATCAAAACAAGGAAATGAAAGGATAAACAAATTTTTTTAACATTACACAAACTCTGAAAGAGCAGAATAATACAACCAAATGAATACACAAACTGTTTCAATATTAATTCCAAACACAATAAGTAAAACATCATATCCCTTCCTATGATTGAACCAATAAACACAACATCAAACATGCATTCAAGGAAACATAAAATCAAGAGAAAGAATTTTTCAGAATTTTTCGCATAAGTTCTTACTTTTCTTAATTAACATGATTTTTAAAAAAATGACAAATGTTAGTAATTTAGTGTTAATGTTGTGGTCGGAGGAATTAAATTTTTCTTTGAATCAATCATGGGATTAATGCAACAATAATAAAAAAAAATCAAGTTTATTATAAAGCTTCATACTCATAAACTTGTATCAAACTACCACCTACCAAAACTACAAAAAGAAAACTAAACTGACAAAGACACTATGAACTAAATTTAAGATTCGAAGTTATCCAATGTATGCCTACAAAATGATACAGAACAACATTGATACCTTACAAGAATAAATTCAAACAGCATAAAAGATCAATAACACAAACTTCAAAATCAGTAAGAAAGATTGATACCACAATTTTAAATGAAAACAGAAAAAAGAAATGAAAAGATAAAATTTGTTTCAACATTACACAAACTATTACAGTATTCATTCCAAACAGAACATCAAATAATCGATTGTGAATACAACAGAAGAAAAAGAACCGTAGAAAAAGAATTATTCGTAAAACAATAATCGATTTCTTTTAGAACCAATTTCTCACATAAATATTACGGTGTTACTTCATATCTCGGCAGAGGAAATGTAATTTTCTTTGGACCAATCAAGTCCATCAAAAACAAGTTCTTGATGGACTAAGTTCTAGGCTTTACTCCAAATTTTGAAATCTCTATGGTCCTAATTATTCCCAAGACTTGTTTTAGTCTTTTTTTTTCATAGTTTTTGATTGATACAATCAATAATACTGATACAGCTTTTATCCATAATCAATATCTTTATGATCGAAGGTTTATAACTTTTTGAAATAGTGTACGATAACATTGTCTATATAAATTTATTAAGACGAATTTAAATATATTCCGGCAAGATCTTGGCCATGGTTATTGAGTATTGTAAGAAACATCTTATAGTTTCAATCCCTGTCAAGGATCTGTCATGAACCAACATGTTTCTTCCAATACTTAATAACCATAACCAAGATTTTGCCGGTTACATTCGAAATAGGGATTCCAGTGTCTGTTGGCACACTCGTCGTCAATCAAATGCTTGATCGTCTGGGATTGCACTACCACCGCCTCTTCGATTTCAAAGGTCTCACCATCAGAACTCTTCAGGATAATCTTCTTTTGACGACGATATTGATGATGATGCCATGACTTCTAAACCCTAGATTTGTGTCTTTCTCTGAGTTTGAAATGAATAAGCATGAGTGAGTACTATTTATAAAGCCCGCACCTAGGAATATGTTATTTTAAATATAAAAAATTTGTTTAAAGAATGCTTTATTTTCGATTCAAAATATTTCTTTCTCCTCTCAAAAACAAATATTTTAATTAAAAAAATTGTTTCTAGATTATTGTATTTTAAATTAAAAAAATTGATTCTAGAACATTTATTTTCAATAAAAAATGTTTCTATAATATTTTATTTTCAATTAGAAAATTTGATTCCCCCCTAAAAAAATTAAAATAATTGTTTCTAGAATATTTTTTCAATTAAAAAGAATTGTTTCTCCACTAATAAAAATATTTTTTAGAATATCTTATTTTCAATTAACTAATATTCTTCTAGGGTATTTTATTTTCAATTAAAAATATTTATTTCTCCTCTCAAAAAAAGATGGATTTATTGAATATCTTATTTTCAATTAAAAATTTTGATTCTAGAATTTTTAGTTTTCAATTAAAAATATTTGTTTCTCTTCTCAAAAGTCAAAACAATATTTTAATTAAAAAAATTCTAGAGTATTGTATTTTCAGTTAAAAAAAACTTGTTTTTAGAATACTTTATTTTAAATAAAAAATTGTTTCTATAATATTTTATTTTCAATTAAAAAATTTGTTTCTAGATTTTTTTTTAATTAAAAATTTTGTTTCTCCCCTCATAAAAATATTTGTTTTTAGAGTATTTTATTTTCAATTAAAAATATTTATTCCTCCTTTAAAAAAAATGGTTTCTACATTATCTTATTTTCAATTAATTTTTTTATCTAGAATATTTTGTTTTCAATTAAAAACATTTTTTCTCTTCTTAGAAAAAGATTTGTTTCTAGAATATCTTGTTTTTAATTAACTAATAATAATTTTGAAGAAAAAAAGTTTTAGAACATTTTGTTTTCAATTTAAAAAAATTGTTGTTTTTATTGATGAGGGAAGTATTCGCGGTGGCCAACGTATCGACAGTGGCAGCAAGAGGAAACCAGCGGTGATGGTGCGACGGATCTGAAGGTTGGTACAATAGTGGTTGAAAAGGCAAAGGAATCATAAACCTCTTCTTCTATCTTTGTTCTGTTATTTTTGTTTCTTTTTTTGTTGAGTATTTGTATACTGGAGTGTGTGTTGCTACCGGTTTTGTGATAGGGAGGAAGAATGTCTTTTATTGCATGATAAAATGGTGATTTGTTGGGTTCAAAACCTTTAGTTTATCTATTTTTCTTTTTTCTTTTCTGGGTTAAGTGGGTTTAGATGATGAATATGACGAAGGTTTTGATGAAGATGATGAAGAAAGATAATAAGAATTTTCAGAGCCAATGTCAAAATGATAAGTGTACAACAGTTAACGTTTTTTATTAAAACTAATGGAAATGACCAAAAGTTCTGACGGCGAAGAAATTAAAGGACTTAAATGGACGTTTTATTACTTATAGGACCAAAGCGATACTAAAAGCCAACTTAAAGGACAAAAATAGCAATTAAGCCAAAAATAAAAGATTTGTTCTATTTTGTTTGTTTTGACAATATAATAGATATTTTGTTTTTTTGAATAAAACTTGATAGATTTTTTATAATAAACATTATATATGGTAGATATTGATCGAATGATAAATTGAATATGAGAATCTTTTTTCAACGTAGATAATTTTTAGGGAAAATTGCACTAACATCTCTTGAGGTTCTTTAAATAACACAATCATCCCCTCTATTTTTATAATAGACACAAACCTCCCTTAAGTTCTCTTAATATAAATAAGCACCTCCCTTTGGGACTTAACACCAACTTAACTCTGTTTGCTATTAATTCTATGATGGCCTCTAAATCTCAAGCCAACCCCTTCACGGTTGAGAAGTCTTCAGTTAGAGGATTTCGTTTCATTTCAATGCCATTCAGAGTTGTACCGAGTGGCATCAAGAAGATTAAGATTGACACACCTTATGGAACTGGTAGTAGCATGGTCCTCCCTAATGGATTATGGACTTGATGCTTTTGGAAGAAAACAAAAGGGAAAGGGTGTTTACCAGTTTGTGCACAAATGCGGTGTTAATGTTGATGGATAAAACCCTAATTACAAGCCTAAAGATTAGATTCTTCAGCAAACCGATTCCATAAAAAATGAGTGTTGTCACAAAATTCACTGTTTAAAGAAATTGGGTGTAAATTTGAATTACAATACATTGCTATTAGAAAAAAGGGCTGTTAGACTTTACAAATTCAATGATTTTGGTGATTTATATTTTGTGGGCAGCACCACTTTCATTCACAAACGAAGCACAACGGGAATAGAACAAATTTGGTTGATGAAATTGTTTTGGTGGAAGGGAGTGCAGACCAAAGTTTGAGTTTTTCTTTTATTTTTTAACGGCAATTTAACACTGTCATAGGGAAGGGAGGTTAGTGTTATTTGTTAAAATCGAAGGGAGGTAAGTGACATATTAACATACCTCAAGGGAGGTGAGTGTAATTTGCCCTAATTTTTAGCGTAAAAAAATCTATGGTCTAACGGTGAGCACGTACATTGTCTTAGCAATAATATAGAGGATATTTTTTCCCACCCTAACTTCTTCTCACACGCCCTACTAAATTCTAAAAATACCTCCGTTTGGTTTATAGAATCTGAACTTCTTTTTAAATTGGTTTATATTTTATTTGGTACTAGCGAAAATACGGACACTCATGTGTCCATCTTTCTGCTCTTTTTATTGCGCTAACGTTTGAAAATTATTAACGGTGTTTTTTAATGAAATTTTAATTTTGATTAAAAGTAAAAATATAAATGTTTTTTACTTTCAAATTATAACAAATCAAACTAACCATAATTATTTATTTCAATGAAACCAACAATATCACAAAAAAATATAATCTAAATTCTTATTTTTTTTAACGACATCAACAACAATCTTTATGTAGATAAAATTGTTGTTTAAGGGTATAATTGAGATAATGAAAAAGTAAGTATAGATACACTCATGTAGTTTGTTACACTTTTTAAATGATAAAGGAAAGAACTGAACATTTGTGTTTGTTACACTTTTATTATAATATTTAAACTAGTATATTTACCCGGTGTTGCCCAAGTTAGGCGTATAATTAATGATGATCAAAATTTTGTATGTATTGTAACCGCAAATAAAATTCATCATGGACCAGTATGAGATGAATATTTTAATGGACACATGTGAATAGAACAAAATAAACAATATTTTAAGTACCCATAAATTAATAGATGCACATGCACATGAAATTAATTGGGTTTAGTAAAATTATTAACGCATATAGAATAAAATAAACAGTTTTAACCCGAACTCGCATAAACACATACCCTTATTAAATTAGTAAAATTATACAATTGTCGTATTACTTTAATAAAAATCTTCTCGTCATGCAATAAAATATAAATGGTTTTCCTAATTAATGATTTTTGTTTGATTAGTAATTTGTTGTCAAAGTAAAAGTGTGTGGTATAATATCTTTGTCTTGTCAAAATAGAAGGAATATGTAAGAGGTGTCAGTTCAGTGATAAGAGCTTGCTTTGTAACTTCAAGTGACATTGTCCAAATTTCACATAAAACAAATTATAAAATGATCATTAGTGCCACAATTATTAATAATAACGTTTAAGGAATAGGTTTACATAATTTCAATTATTTCGTAATAATGCATTTTTTTTATAAAAAATCATTTTACACGTCAATATTTGCAAATATTTGTAAATACCTTAACAACCACTGATAGTCGTATAGCAGATATTCATATGAATGTGAGAACGACATAAATATCATTTTTATTCAAATGAGAGTTAACTACTATGTATTCATGTGTATATCCATTATGATCTCTGATAACAATATAGTAACAACAACAATAAACTATATATTATTATAAAAAATAAGAATAATAAAGTAACGTTTCCATTAAAAAGAAATAATCTTGAATTATAAATAGAGGGGAAAGTATTGATAGAGTCAAGAGAATAATACAAACCTTACGATAATTATTCAAAATTGATAAATATTTATTTGACATTCAAAATACTGCAACAAATTTTTGTTAATATATAAGAAAATAAACATTTAAGAAGAACAAATGAAAGAAATATTGATAAATTTAGCTTTTCTATTTTCACATGACAAATGAAAATGAAAGATACACAAACCGTTTCAATATTAATTTCAAACAGAACAATGAAAACTAAATATCCCTTCCTACGCTTGAACAAATGCACAAAACAATCAAAACAACACAAAAGTTGTCACATATATTAAGTATTATGGTGTTACTTCATATCCTATTGGTGGACT
>Ga0315914_1008987_pt1 | contig 13032 bp, 16 predicted proteins | sample MpolenodulesMG_FD_203920 | JGI IMG/M metagenome (GOLD analysis project Ga0315914, IMG submission 203920) | Medicago polymorpha root nodule microbial communities from Los Angeles, California, United States - elongated nodules | ecosystem: Host-associated > Plants > Roots > Nodule | place: USA...
TTAATTCATCATCTCAAATATCAATTCATAAAGCGAAAGCGGAGCTTTGATATTGGAACAAGTGAATTTAGACAAGGGTTGCGAAACATGAGAATAGTCTAGCAAACCTTGAGACATATAAAGTTTCATTCTTCAAGGATTCTAATAGCAATCAATCATGAGAATAGGCGTGATTGCTAGAGGAACACACTCACTGCACCTCGAGAGAGCCTTTGATACGCTAAAGAGAAACTTGTTTTTAGAAAGTAGGTCGAATATAAAGTCATGGTTTAGGGTTTGTTTGTGAAGGATTCGTTATTACGATGAACCAATAATCCCAAGGAACCTTTTTATTATTATTTTTATTTTATTTCAAAACAAAAACTAAACCTTTTAACTTTTAAAACTTTCATTCTAATCATTGTTAAAAGTTAATTAAATTCATAACTCCCTGTCGGAACGATACTCTATTTTTACTACTTCGGTAAAACCGTGCACTTGCGGTTTTGCTCATCACTAAGTTACCCACTTAGACTTTTACAACTTTTGCTCAAACTAACACTTTCCCTAAAGCTACATGAGACTTTGATTACAATTTGTATGGAGTTTGAATGTTTGAGAAAAAAACAAGAGGAGAATGGAAGGAAAAGTTATCTTTAAAGAGACAACAAAAAGAATTGATTTACACTACAAGAAGATATAAGAATCTCAGTGATGATCAATTCAAATGCAAAAGCTTCAAACACGTTTCAAATGTTTTCTTGTATGCTTTGCAATGGTGCAAGTAATGATGAGCCTTTGATCTCTATTTATAGAGTTTTTGGGCTCATATAGCCGTTGTAAGGTGACCAATGGTGTTACGCCACGTGTCATAGGCCCCACAAACTTTTACTTGAAATTATGGGTAAACATTTTGACCATCAGAATGTTGTTGTATTCTTCAGGATGAACATCAGAATGTTGTTGTGTTCTTCATCAAAATGTTGATGTTCATCAGACATTCATCTGGGTTCATCATGTATGAATGAACACATGAGTTTCTAGGTTTATCCAATGTGTGCCTTATGAATTTCTGGGCAATACTCATGAGTTGTGAATTTTGAACAAACATCATAAAGTTGTTGGATAAAGTTACTCCAGATCTACATTGGATTGTGTTCAGGAGAGAGAAGAGTGGATATGCAATCTTCAGGCTCATGCTTTCGGGAGATATGCAAGATACTATATAATACCATATTTCATATGTGTCCTTCTTTGATTGATTAGGACAAGATCTTCACTTTTGCTTGCATTTTAACGTTTCACCTACATTACTGTTCACAGTAGAAAGCAAGTGCAGAGCTAGAGCTGTCAAAATGGGCCGGGCCTACCGGGCTGGGCCGAGAAAGCCCGAAAAATGAAAGGCTTGGACAACCAAATTTTAGCTCGATTAGTACGAGGGCTTTTTAGCCCGAGACCGTATAAGCCCGAGCCTGTGGCAAGCTAGCCCGGCCGGGCTCCGGGTAGCCCGAAAGCCCAATTATTTTTATTAATAACTAATCAGTTTTTTTTTCTTTACCCACTTCACTCTTTTGTTTTGTCTTAAGTATTCATAACCTTTATTTTTATGCTAATCTATTAAGTATTCAGTAGTACTATTCTATTTAATTTCGATTGCTCCTGCTATAGTTTTATCATTCTATTTCAAATTAAAATCCTTTATTGTCAAGTGTAATTGCTGCTGCGATGTTATTACTCAATTCCATTTGACTCCCTTGTTGATGCGCCTCTATTTCCAATTCAATTCCACCACTTTGCTGTTACTGTGCATGTTCAATTTTTTGGGAATTATCATTATTATTATCTCGTGGTTGAGCTGTTCTTTCTTATCCATTTAAAGTTTCCAACTTATCACAGGTTCGGTCCCTTTTGTTTGCTTTTTTATATGAATTCTACGGGTCGTAAAGTCATAATTTTAAGAATTCTACGTGGAGTTGTCTGGAAAATAACAATATGTGGTGTGAATAATTTTAAGTCATTTTTATTTTTAAAATGAATTTTTTTTTATTAATTGGATAGGCCCGAAAGCCCGTGGCCCGCAAAGGGCCGGGCTTGGACAACTATATTTGTGCCCGTTTATCATCCGGGCCTTTTTGGCCCGGTCCAAAAAAGCCCAAGCCCGACATGGGCTAGCCTGTCACGGGTCGGGTAGCCCATTTTGACACCTCTATGCAGAGCTGAATATTCTGATCTTCAGAATGTTCCATTTGTTTTCACTTTGGATGATTTGTAAGACTTGTACTTGATGTAATCAATCCTAATAGTGAAAACATAACTGAAGTGCAGTGATTGCAATATCTAGGATGATATTCTCATTTGAATATTCCTAGTATTTCAATGTTCATAGACTTAAATGAACATTGAATATCCTTATAGACATTAACCTTGTAAATGCCTTTATTGCTTGATTGATCCATGCAAACGTACTTTTCTGGACATTTGTTCATGTCACAAGTGACTTGCATGTTCTTGATAATGTTCTTAAGATTCTTAGCTTGTATAAGAACAACCTTCTGACCTCTGCTTGAACATTCTGACCAATTCACTAAGCAACATTTTGAACTAACTTTCAGACCTCAGAGTTAGTTCATAAAACCAAATGTCCTTTGATTTCTTGATTATTGGTATAATTTAAACCTTGTTCCTGTCTTAGTAAAACACTCAATAGCACAAGTTAAATACCAAGGAATTAAGCAAAGTCCATTAATTCCTTAATCATCAAGGTTTATTATCTTTAAAATTAATTAGGGATTTTACCTCAACAGAAACCAACTTATCTGATACAGATTGAACCTAACTCTGCCTCAAAACCATGACTCAATTAGGAGGATTGTTCAATCCTATATAAATCCTCACACCAGGTACATGACTTCCTATGTGGGACTCCAAGTTGGGTTCATGAAGTCCCCGTTGCACATAGAAATTTGTAACATTATCATTTTGCTCCTCCTGCGGCGTAGAACCGCCCTTCCATCAATTTGAATCCTACATCGGCGGAATCAACGGTCCATAAGGAACTTTCATCCACATTAAAACCTCTGGTTCATGTACAATCTACTCTTACAAGTGCCGAAAACTATTCTCCGCGCGTGATTCCATTGAACAATTCACCATTAAATTAGGGTTAGCTTCCAAAAAAAATTGAAATTAATTCAATCATATTTGATATGACTGATGGCGAATTCGGGGAAGGGGATTGGTTTCAGGTTTTGATTGTTGCGTGTTGTTATGTCGTTATACAGAAGGATGAACGTGCTTTGTCAATGTGGTTGATTGTGATGTGTATGAGCTTTGGAGGATGGCTATTAGGGTTATTGATTTTTTTGGTTTTGAGAGGGAGTGATTTTCCGGAGTTTGATATTGTGCATTCATTGGAAAGGAGTGTTGATATTTGTCATTATTTTAGTGACTTTGATCGGAGTTTGGTTGATAGAATGAAGAAACAAGGGGTGTTTTTGTTGCAGTGTGAGCTGAAGTTGTTTTTGGATACGGGGCGTAGGGCGTTGCCTTTGGTGGTTGCGGTTTTGGTTTTGGCTGCGGAGATTAATCAAGTTGGTGTTCAGTTGGAGGATTTGGCGAAGGAGGTTCATGCTATTGTTTCAACTTGTAGAACTAGGTATAGAGAGCTTCTTGAGACGCTTGTGAATGTTGCACAATTGTTGCCTTGGGGAAAAGATATCACGAAGAAGAATATATGGTGTGTCTTTTGTGATTCAATATATGGAGAAGAAGTCTATGTCGAAGCCTGTTGAGAAGAGGAAGAATGTTGATTAGAGTTGTTTAGATTTGGCAGGTGTGGTTGATGAGTGCTTATCGCAGGAGGGTGAATATGCGTATGGAGTTGATGGATTAATTCACCGAAAAGATTCTCAATATTTTTCATTGCAAAGTAATGGTGATAGAGAAGGCATCGTGGATGTTGAAGGGTTACAGATTTCACTTGAATGTTTGTCCCTGATGTATGAGAAATTTTTAAATGAGAATATTGATGTGATGTCTTCAAGGAGTGCAAATGTTCAGAAACGTAGAAGGTTTGAACTTGATTTTCAGGAGCGGTGGAATGGAGAATCAAAATTGAACATAAAGCTTGTACTGAAAGAGTTGCTAGAGAAGGATATTGGGGTGGAAACCATGCCACCATCATTTGTCAATGGTCAATTGAAATGTAAAATGAGGCGAGAAAAGATCAATGCTGCAAAGAAGCGGATAAAAAGAATAACTCCTCCATTACATTCTGATCTTGGTGATACTGCAAATCTTGGCGTTTTAGATAACACTTGCACCGGAAGAAAAAAAAAAAAAAAAAAAAGGATGAGGAAATTGAGAAGGGACGTTACAATACCTTACTAGGCCTAAATGTGTTTAACTCTGGCATTGAAAATCACTTGGAGAAACTAAGGGAAAATACAAAAGCAAAAAAGGTTAGTCTAACTACACTCAGATTGAGTTTTGTAGAATTTCCAACGGGGGAGAAAGAGACTTCATTCAATTCTTGCATGCCAATAATTACCAATTCTCACCCATAGAGGGAATATTGTTGTTGGCATTTATATCGTTCTTGCTCCTTCTCACATCCTTAGAGTGTGGATCAATGAGTCATGAATATTATTATTGAATAAAAAGTTATCCTCTAAGACTACCGTTGTTAAACTTAAATAGGAAAATAACAAACTCTAATGGGCCTAAAAATAACAAACTAAAATAAAACAATAAATTAATATAAGAGTTTTACTTTTTCCACCCTATGTCTTTCCTCGCGCGCCCTATTTTTTTCAAAAATACCCCTGGTCTGGAATATATTATCCGAACAACTTCTGGAAACTAAATTCCGGACAAATTCGTGGAGTTTGACACTTCAACCACCCTGATGGATGATGATGTTAGTTTTGAATAGATGGTTTCGGAGAACATAATCCGGAAATCCTGTACAAAATCTGGATTATGTAATCTGAAATGTGTAAATCACCCCGTTGAAAGTCAACAAATGGGGTGGGAAATGATGTTTCCGGATTACGTATTCCGGATTGTGTTAAACTGTCCAAATTGTGTAATCTAAACTGCATCAGAACAGAGGCAGAAGCCATCTGTTTTAGCTGAGCCTCTGTTTTGGCGCATTTTACTTGCTTCCAAACAGACATATCATGTCAGTGACATGTTCTAACAGTAAGTCGAACTTATAACATTAAAATTATCAACACAACATAATTTTGAAACATAACATTAATCAAATATAATTAAAAATTATCCAAGGTTACATAACATTAAAAATTATCCAAATGTTACATCACTAAAAATTAGTCCAAGATGTTCAAACATAACATAATAAAAATCAACCCCTAATAACTACACTCGGACCACCGCCACCACCCCTGCCACCACCCCTACCACCACCTCTGGCACCTCTGCCACCCTCAGAAGCTCCCCGACGACGGTAACCCTTTCCATCATGCACCTCTCTCAATACCTCCAAATGTTGTCATTCGTCAAACCCTTGCGGCACCAGACCGCTGGACATCACAACATACACATGATCTCTGATGCGGCTCATCCTTCCGCTAAGTTGTAAGTACCCAAGATCTCCATCCTCCTGAGCAGCTCGCGCATCAAGGACCTCACGCTCTGGTGGTCTCGGCACCAGTACCGGCACGTCAGGAAGAATCATGTGTGGATGAGACACCTGGTAAAACCACTCGATGTATCCATCTACTGCCTCAATGCAATGAATTGCACGTTGCCCCAACTGCTCAGGTGTCAGCGCATGATCAAGAGCATGCTGAAAGCGGAGTGAGATCGTCCGCAAATTAGTCTAAGGAGGTGCAACCTCAACGGGATGTCTCGGTATGGTCTGAACCCTCCCAAACTGGCGAAGAAGCATGCCATCTCCCCAAACGGAAGGTGGAAACTCAAAGTCTCTTCGTGCCACCTCTCCACAAAAGCACATATCAGACCGTGGTCAATCAGGCTGTAGTTGGTATCCTGAAGCCAACCAAGACCGGTGCCCTGCATTTTGGCTTCCCACCCCCGTGCAGCCATGATGGGGGTGGTATCGTCATCATGCATCGTCTCTATCTTCTTTCTGTTGTTGATGCATTTTATATTGCCATGCCACTGCAAATAATAAAAAACAATACCTTAACATCAATTTACACTCATGGCTTCACAAACAGAGCAGTTCAACAATTTATTAAAATAACATTAATAAACATCAGTTTCACGAATATAAACAGCATTTTCACAAAGATTAGCAACATATTAAAGTAAGTTTAACATTAATAAATACCACGCCACCAGCCGCCTTCCTGGCCACGTGCACATGGTACCTCCACAGCAGGCTAGTGTCGTGTGGGCCACCGGGATAGTCATTAAGTGGTTTAGGGTCCACCACACGCTTCTTCCTCGTCCGCCTTCACGGCTGCGCGTTTTCCATATCCTCCTCCATTGCCTCAAGCTCCTCCTGAAACTCCTCCTCCTCCATTTGTTGATGTTGCACGTCCATAACGTCATGCTCCGGTTCCGGTTGAGGCTCGATATTAGCACGGCGCCCTCTAGCACCCCGACACCTCGGAGGAACAACACCTTCCTCCTCCATCCGTTGGGTACGCTCCCTCCTATGGAAAGCATGCCCTGCCTCCCTTACACGGCGAGTAGAAGACGAACCTTCTGTAACATGCATATTAGGGTAATCAAACAGCACAAAACAGAAGCAAAAAAAACATTCTAGGTGTTTCCGGATTTCAATTTCCGGACTGCAACAATATAGTCCGAAAAACGAAATCCAAGTTGCTCCAAACCAGAATTCCAAAAAAAAAATCGAACAAATTAATCATGCATGTGTACAGAAATCGAACCAACCTTCCATGATGTTTGACAAGGGTTGAAATGCGGTCTTTTAAAGCAAGAAAACTTCAAATTTGGTGCAGATCTCTGGTTTACAGAATTTGGGATAATGTAGAGAAAGTGAGAGAGAATGGGGAAAGTGAAATTGTAAACCTGTAAAAATGGGGGGGTGAAGTTCCCTTTGTACTTCTCAATTGTCCGGATTATAAAATCCGGAATGCATATAGGTTTTCCGGATTATATAATCCGAAGGGCATGTTGATAATTTGCATGGGGCGTGCAAGAAGGCCATAGGGTGGAAAAAGTAAATCTCATAATAAAATTAGATTGTAATAATAAATAGTACAAAATCACTAATAAAATCCTCCTACATCACATACACTGATACGTGTCGACACCCAATTCTCATAAAATCCAAGTAAAGACCTTATAACATGTAGACAACCAGATGGCATGTTATACAATCACTCCAACTACTCTTCCTCTCACTCTACGAAAGCCAATTATAAAGCACTAGAGTGCATATACAAAACATCGATGAACTGTTCAAGAGTGGAATCCAAATGAGTGTCGAAATAAGTCAATAAGTCAATTTTGGATATTTACTTGGCACAACAATGATGATGAGAAGATGAAGTTCTGTTTTCAAGGATTTTGATCAGTTAAAGGATTTTTCTTAAAGGGTTTGGTGTGCAACAATCATTAGGTAATTGAATTTTGTTTCTATGGTCATTTATTCAAAGTTCCCATGAGAGAAAACAACTAGTTATGACAAAACAAAATGGGAACCAGCCGGATAGAGCAAAATTGAGTGCTCTGTGCATTAAAACTAAAATTAAGATCATTTTCCAAAACATGAGAAGAGTTAGGATAATAATCGCTGTGACTGTTTAAATCACTTGGACTGTCACTATTATATCCATAAGAGTAGCATTTCCCCTCCCATTTTTCACTACTAGCCATTATGAATTTCCATTGCAAAATTCTAGTATAACACTTGCAAGACACAAACAATACATCAACAAAAAGTCACATGAAAGAATAACAATATATATATTAGCCATACAAGCAGCAGTCAATGAAGTAACAATGACTCAATGTAACTTGCATCCAATACCATGCATACACTAACTTCACTTTTGATGATCAAAACCATGCTTTAAAGATTGCTGTCAGAGGCATCAAGAAACTCAAGTTCAGACATTTCCTTTTTTTTAAATAATTAATAATACATTCCATTTTATGTTTAGTTTTTGTAAGTATAAACACTTAAATCAAAACAAATAGAGCATTAAATTTTAGCAAATAAAAATTAATTTCACTATATATAAAAATATATATAAAATTATTAATTTTTTTAGAGGATATTAAGTTAATAAATTTAAATTCCTAAATTGTTAATACTTCTTATGAATTAAAAATGTCTTTTATGTCATTTTACATTTACAAGCTAGTTGAACCGCTAATTTTACCAAACATTTCAATTAACTTATCAGCTACTAGTCATCAGCTGTAAGCTATCAGCTATCAGCTAACTTGTCAGCTATCCGTTATTTTTACCAAATAAAGCGTATGTTCATCCCCTTGATGCTCCTTAGTCGGTCAAATTGGGAAACGCAAGTGTAACAAATTCCTGCAAAACGAGTTTGGCTGAATTAACCCTGTGACTCACCAACTGTGTGACAAGCACTCATGTGTGACAAGGAGAACTTGTCTTTCCACAATCCACCAACAAATGAGAATAACCAAAACCCTCAGGAATTTGAAGCAAAATCCTACACTAAGATACTCAAAACGCCAGATTCTAAGATGGCATAAAAATTTACCCAAGATTAATTGTAATCCTCGAAAACAAGCAAATCGAAACATGTTAAGTCCTAAACTTAGAAACAATTTGTCTATAGTAATCCTAATGATATACTATAGGTATAAGACCCAATTGATCCAATTTCAAGACAAGTATTGCAATCCCTCAATATTATGACTTGTGCTGTGCCAGATTAGTCCAGCTTTTATAAGCTGATATGATCATAGTTTAAATAGCATCATGAATATATGTCACATATCATGACATTTTTTAGAGAAATATGGTAGTAAAGCAGACACAAAATCAGATTAACAAAGTAAAAACTCAGCTCATTACTTTCCAAGCGATTATTACAATGAAAAGCTAAGTCTCAAAAGCTTAACACAGCAACAAAACCTAGATCCATAACTAGTGCACAACTAACAAAATGTCTTGGTGAAAATAACCAACAAAAGAAAAGCATATCCATCCTACTCGACATTAACATTAATCACATCATTCCTTTCCTCTTCCTTCATTTTAGGCACAACAACCTTAAGCACACCGTTTTTCATCTCAGCTTTAATCTGATCAATCTTGTAAAGCTTCTCAGGCAAATCAATTCTGCTAGAGATTCGACGTGCACCTTCTTCATCTTCCTCGCTTTCTTTACCACCTTCACCTTTAATGGTAAGGGTATTCTGTTCAACAGAGATCTTCACATCTTCCTTACCAAGTCCAGGCATATCCAAACGAAGAAGCAGAGAATCCTCTGTCTCTTTCGCATCCCAGCCACGTCGAGCTCCACCGGCTCCAATTCCACGTGAAGCAGAGAGGAATGGATTGTCCATTAACTGATCCACCATGTTAAGCACCTGGCTCAAACTCCTAGTTGGAGAAAACGGATCAAACACATCTAAAAAATCACAAAAGTTTAGCATTTATTTAGTATTAGTTAATCAAATGAATTAAATAATTAATTTATTATATAAACAATTATTTACATTTGAATAGAAGGCAAGCGGGCAACAAGCTGCGCCGCTAGACTTTTTTGGATGGTAAAATCAATGCTCATGTACACAACATTCATGGACTTAGGAGACATGACATTGATATGCATGACATTTTAAGTGAAAGAGCGATAACAACTACCTGAGAGGAAATCGTCGCGGCGAGTGCGAGGGAAAGAGCGATCGGTGCGACGAGAATCAGCAACACTGGACTCATCGGAGCGTTCGTCGTACTGGCGCATGGCGTTGGTGTTGAATGAACGGGAAGCAGAAGAGGCAACAGGACGGAGAGACCTGGAGAGGAGGCCGGAGGAGAAAATTCGCTTGACTGCAACAGAAGAAGCCATTGAGAGATTGGAAGGAAGCGATTGATTGACGAACGATTGTTTGAGAGTAGAGAGTGAATAGTGAAAATTCGTGTGTGTAGCGAATCGGATGGGAGAGAGTGATATTTGAAGGGAGTGAATGGGAGAAGCTAGAAGGTACTGGAGAAATGACTGGAAGGTTCCAGAGCTCAAATATTGATTCGGTTGTGAAAGAATCTCGAAAGATCTACAGACTTGGGAAGCAAGTCAATTTCTTTTTTTTTTACTTTTTTTTTGGATAGCAAGTTTTTTTTTTTCTTTGACTAATGTATTGGGTAGCAAGTTAATAAGTGGCTGCTCACGTGGTCATGTTTTGCAAATGCCAAGTGTGATCTTCCTCTCAAAAAAAAATTTGAGGCTTTTACGTTGGTCGTTGGATTTGATCAAATTTAAAACTTGAATTATATAAGATATTTTGGTTTGAATGAGGTAACATAGTCATCCATAGTATATTAGATCGGTTTGGATAAACTCGCTAATTTTTGAGTTTGGTTGGATTGGGCAGTAGGTTGCCCAATTTTTTTTCTATTTTAAAACTAAATGATTAATGATGATGAGTCCTTGTAATTTTTCACAAAAATTGTTATACTTTTTTATTTTCTTAAAAAAATTGTCCAACTTATTTTCACTCTTTTTTTAGCATGATTGTCCAACTTAAAAAAATTGTCCAACTTATTTTCACTCTTTTTTAGCATGATAATATCAAATAATAAACTTCATCATAAAATACTTTTACAAACTAAAGTTACATGACATAAAATTGCATTAGCATCAAAATAACTAAAAAGTGCGACATCTTAATTTATAACTAGATATTTTGATTTTCAATTTCAATATATAGGATGCACTACGTTAGTTTTGAAAATATGACTTGGTTTATGACCAAAACCTTTGGTATTTTCTTTCTTCCCTATGAAAATAAAAAAGATGTTGATATTATTGGATAAATGGGTTTTTTGGGTCTGGGAATGGTTTTAACCGTAACCCATTTATTTTTTATGGGTTTTTCAGTTTTAGAAACCATATTCATCTAATTACTCCACCCAACCCATTTTTGTTGGGTTTGACCGGATATTCCGGTTGACCCAACCCATGTACACCCCTTTTTTTTTTATTACAAAAGCTAAATTAACTCATATCATTAATAAGAAAGGGTTCAATACAAAAAGGAGAAAACTCAAAAACATGGTTGGCCCAAGAACTGACTGCCCTAGCTAACGAGTGAGCAACCATATTCGTTTATCGTCGAATAAACTTCAGCCTGAAGTTGGAATGTATAAATAGTTGGTCATTAATAACTGAAAGTAGTATATAAAATTCAGAAACTCCACTACACTGAGACGATAGAGAATTCACAAGATTGCACGAATCCGACTCAAAGATGACATTGTGCCATCCTTTGCTGCTAACAAACCTGATTGCCTCCAATACGGCCATTGCCTCTCCTTCCAAGACCGACACTTTCAATCTATCAAAGTAATGTACATACAAAAATACCATTTTACCCTCGACAAGGGCCTTTTCGTAATCCAATATGTCTTCAAAAAAGAGAAAGCTCCACATCATGTGATGACCTAATTCACGTGTGTTCTATTTCCCAACATTTTTATCATCAAACCACTTTCTTCATCATTTTAGTACGTCCAAACCTTAAGTTCAACATCAACAACTCTATCAGCTTCATCTTCATTTGAGGTAAGCTTCCATTTATTTCTAATGTTCACCTTTTTTTCCATAGATTTGAAACCATGCATGACCTATTGTCACTTGATTTTCTCTTCAATTTCTGCATTTAAATGGTTGAAACTACATAACCTTGCATTTACAGAGTATTTTCCTTTTTTTCTTTCGTTAATTTCTTAAAGGTTTCATCTTTGCATTTTAGGTTTTGTTATTCTCATTGGATTTTTATAAAGGATGTTCTTTGCATGAATTGCTTTATTTAACCTTTTTTGTTTTGTTAAAAATATGTTCTTTGTATTAAGATGGTATTTGGCTTTTTAGTAAGGTGTCGGGTCTGGTTTATTTTCTTTGCATTTGTTGTGTTTTCAAATATGGTGCTTTATGAAGAAGAAAAAAAAGTCTTTTTTATGGTCTTTAAAGAAACCATTATTCCTCAAAGAACATCATCCAAAGGTCTTTTGTGGCTCTGGATGAAGATATTTAAATATTACATATGATTTTGTGTTGTTGAAAAGTTTTTACTCATTCATTGTAAATAATTATATTTCAGCTGCATTATATCTGATTTTGAATATATTAAACTTTACGTATGATTTTCCATGTTAAGGTGGTAATATGCCTTTGTTTTGATGACTTTCTATGATTGATATCATACTGCATGGTATATCTATTTCAATGTTTTTATTTTGTTCTTAAACATAGGAATAATATTTAACAAATACTACTTTATTAATATGAAAACACATATTTCATAGTTTATTTTACCCATGGTTAATCTTATTTATTGTGGTATATATGATTTCTAATCAGAGGCGAACCTGGACAAACAAAATCATTGAGGCACGATTTTTTTATCAAATAATTAAATAATATTAAATTTAATAAGAATTATATTAAAAATAGTTGTAGCTGTTGAGGCAAAATTCATAATTAATTTTAAATATAACAAACCTTAATGATTAAAGGATTAATGGACTTTGATTAGTTTCAAGGTTTCATCTTTGCATTTTAGGTTTTGTTATTCTCATTGGATTTTTATAAAGGATGTTCTTTGCATGAATTGTTTTATTTAACCTTTTCAGTTTTATTAAAAAGATGTTCTTTGTATTAAGATGGTATTTAGCTTTTTGGTAAGATGTCGGGTCTTTTTTTTTTTTCTTTTTTCCATTTGTAGTGTTTTAATATATGGTGTTTTATAAAAAAAAAAAATGTTTTTTTTGGTCTTTAAAGAAACCATTATTCCTCAAAGAACATCATCCAAAGGTCTTTTGTGGCTCTCAATGAAGATATTTAAATATTACATATGATTATGTGTTGAAAAGTTTTTACTTAT
>Ga0315914_1008988_pt1 | contig 13032 bp, 9 predicted proteins | sample MpolenodulesMG_FD_203920 | JGI IMG/M metagenome (GOLD analysis project Ga0315914, IMG submission 203920) | Medicago polymorpha root nodule microbial communities from Los Angeles, California, United States - elongated nodules | ecosystem: Host-associated > Plants > Roots > Nodule | place: USA...
TATAATATCATATAATATAAATTCTTATCTTTTTAAATGACACCAAAAATATGGTATTCTTATAAAAAAAATTTGTTATACGGCATAATTGAAAAAGAAGAAACAAACTATTCATAATATTTTAAACATTTTTTATTTATTATGTTAATTCATAATAAATTCAAAGTTTTGTCATCGCGAGCTTAACTCAGTTGATATAGACAATGTATAAATATATGCAAGGTCCGGGGTTCGAACCTCAGACACCACAAAAAAAAATAATAAATTCAAAGTTTTATACAATATTTTGCCAAACAACTTTTAACTTAAAAATAACTTTAGAACTAAAAAAAAAAAAAAAAAACCAAACAGCTTTAGCTTTTTTCTTAAAGAGCTTTATTTTAACTTTGTTTTAAAGTAGCTTTTAGACCGAAAAAAACCCTGCCCAAACGGTACCTAAGATTGTAACTACAGTTGTGGTTGTGTAGTATTTTTTTTCCATTGACATAAAAATAACCTAGAGAACTTGCAAAGCTATGGCGTGGAAAGATGCTGATACATGACTCCATACATTAGGAGTATTTGTTGGAGAATGTTGAAGTGAATGACCATAGCATTGATCTTTTTATCATGGTTTGATTTTATGTAATATTTCATTTTAAAAGTTTTTAGCCCTTTTTATTGAATATCTGGATTCGTCCGTGTAAAACATATTATGTGTGTTTGACTTATAGCAACTAAAACATTATTGAAGAAAAGAAAAATCACACCAACTAAAACAAAGATTGTGCGTGTTTGACTTACAGTCACAGATCGTGTGCGACATGAGAACCGTGATACGGTCAAATGAATAAATAGGAACCCAAAAATAGAGGAGATTCGGTAAAACTATGCAGAAAAGAAAAATGTTGGATACCACCATGAACACATGTACTCACTGCCTCCGATTACTATTAGAGAAAAATTAAGTTTTTAAGTTCATTCAATAAATGATTTGGTGGGTCAGTAAGAATTCTATGAAAAATGAGGAGTAAAAACCAGGTGTAGAGGGTATACTCCATAGCACTGTAAGATAGTGGGTCCATTTATACACCCTCCATTCCAAAACATTACTGTTATTTACGGAAAATGTATGCGGAATATGAAAACATTTAGTTTTAATTTTTGAAAACATTTAGCTGATGTGTATAAGCAACAAAGTATCCTTAATACTACGTGTTAGTTTTCATTGCAATATCAATAAATGCCCCATTATAAATGCTCTAATGAAATATTTGCTCCAAATGGAGTATTTGTGTGTATTTGAAAGAAAAGTACCAAATGTTTCTTGGGTAAACACACAAAGTTTTGAAACAAATTTAAAATGCTAACAAAACTGATATTTTGGAATGGAGGGAGTGCTAATGAAGCATACAAGCATACACATAGTGAGAGGATTCACATATCATAAGGCATACTGTATTCATATTCTATTATCATTATCAAGGTTTGGATTGACAGACTTAGCAGTATAGCACTTGAATTATAAAATCAAATGTGTGAACCAAACGATGTGCAATCCACAAATTCAAATTCAAACGCTACGGTTAATGTGGGAGAGGAGGAAATGGAATAAAACAATATAATATAGCAGGGCATCTGTTATCTGAGATAATCATAAACAACATTAAGTGCAACTAACAGCAAGAATACAATTTGCTATAACCAATTAAGAGTGCACTGAAGTACCTAAGCACTTGCTCTTTAAACATGAAGCTTGGTGAAGTTCAAAGCCAAAATTGAAACATAGAATTTGCATCACACGTCTTCAATGTTTCTTTACAACAACACATTCCTAAAACATAATACAGAGGTTGTAGATTGTACTGATTTGGAAAGCTTATGATGTAGCAAACAGTATTGAGAAAAAGTTAATGAGATGTAAGCAAACTCTTACTTTCAACTTCAGCTTTATGGCTTATGAAGTTTGAATCCAAAAACTCTCGGAACATAGTTCTGTGATGGTTTCTGTGGCTTCAGTTGTCCATAAGTCATCAGCAACAGGTGAGGAAATGTAGTACCAAAATAAGCTCCGTCGATGTCTAGAACAGACTTAAGGAATTTCAGAAGTACAGGATATGAAGTGCTATCATAAATTTAAGCCACAAATATATATTGCAAAATAACAGATACATATGCAATCAATCATCCCATATTTCATTTGCAGATCAGAATTTATTAATAAGAAAGCGATATATAATTGAAGCAAAATTAAAAAATGAACACTAACGTTTTACTGTTAGAAGTTTTTCTTAATTTTGTTTCAAGTAGATTTTAGGATTTCAATGATTTTGATAATCAAATATATGTTCCTAAAATTGAACAGGCCCAAAGGTCCCTACAACATTCTTAAGCTTGAGTTAAGATACACAACCAGCAGGCAGCTGGAAGTTAAATGGCAGAATATAATTTTTCACAAACAAGAAAATGTTGTGGTGATTTCAAACAGTCGTAAAACACATTTCAGCACCAACGATAGGAGTTCCCAGCTCTGCTCTTATAGACATTTATTAATGTTTATAGAGCAGTTATGATCCACACAACATTATTTTGTCAATGTTGGAAATAAGAAACAAGATTATTACATGTATGGTAAGGTGTCTACGAATTTTGGGACTCTCAACAATATGGATGGTTCAAACACCAAAATTGTTGACGTAATACACCTACACTGCGGCGGAGCTTAGATGAGTTATTTGAGGGGACTAAATTGTTAGGGTTTATGTTTATACATGTAAACATTTCACCACTATTTTATTAGTCATAATCAGGATTAGTTCAAATAATTTTGCCCTGTTTTACAGGGTTCGACTCTGACCAAGAGCATTTTCCCCACAAAATATACACAACGAAATGAAGAAGAAAAAAAAACTAATGCAGGAATCGATCTGGCGTCCTTCTACTCGCAAAAGCGAGATTTGCTACTGGATCGTTCCAACCATTAAGATTTTTAGTAGAAAATCTAATACATATTAATGTATATGCTATAACAATGATGATACCAAATGAGTATAGACCTATAAAAAAATAAGAAAATGGGGGAGCCATGGTATCCCTTGTTGCTTAAAAGATCCGCCACTCCACCTACAAACTACTTAATTGACCGTTCAAAGCTGGGAGATAAAAAATGAAAATAAAAATTGACAAAGGAAGAGGTTTGCGCACAAAGGAACCAAAGTAAATTTGAGACATGTCCATGCAAAATCAACCTAAACATAGACATCATTAAATGATATTGAATAAGGATACTGCCTTGATACTTGGACCGAGGATAGTAAATGTCTTCACACCTCGGGCAATATATCTTCACAGTGCTAGACCTAGGAATGTCGGACTGGCCAACTGGAAGGCAAGGTTGTCCGGAGCAGTAAACTCTTGGGCATCTACCGAAGTCATAGTTCTTGTACTTGTCCAGCTACAAAATTTGCAATATCATTAACAGGACCAGCCTTGTTGACAGTGAAGCAATAACACGGAAGTAATTAGTGACAGAAAATTCCTACCATGGCAGCCAGTCCTTTGCTGGTCAATATATAACGGGCATGAATCATACCATAAAGCATCTCCGCTGCTGATTCGATTAACTCATTTTGTTCCTCGGTAAACATGTCACCTACATATTCCAATCAATCCAATTTACACAACGAGATACAGAATGATCACTAAACAGGTAATCGGCAGAGTATAATTAGAACCACACAAGAAATCCTATCAACATTATTATTAAGGAATTCAAAAAATTAGCAAAAGCTTACCATGGGAGGACTCAACATCCAAAATTAAATCAAGAGCATAATCATAATAAGGCACTTGACTGCTCAAACCACACAGATTGAAGTCATCTTGGATGTAATCATCGTCAACCTCACAAAAGAATTCATTTCCCCTCAAATTGCAAAACCACGAGATCCAAGAGGTATCATCACCGTCGGAACCACTAACATCAGACTCTTCACTGTCTGTTTCAGATTCCTCTGCAGCCAATGCATCAAATAAGTGATTAGCTCATTAAAGCAATTAAAACAAAATATATTATACCTCAATTTCAGATTCCTCTGCAGCCAATGCATCTAATAAGTGATTAGCTCATTAAAGCAATTAAAACAAAATATATTATACCTCAAAATTGTCAATCGCAGATCACAAAAATAACAGATTGTTCAAATTCCGCTTTGCAACAATGCTATATCACCACTAGAGCCTCTATTTGACAAAATTTTGTACAGAACAATAACAATTTGTTCAAATTCCACGACAATATAGCACTATAGTGCCACTATAACGTATAACCACTATTTAACAACACTGCTTCACCTCTCTACACATTTTATCCAAATCAATTAGTTAAAAACTTTAATTTTACATTTATTAAAAAAAAACATGAATATGAATTCCTAATCTAGTCTTTGAATACTGTTGTAAAAGCTGGAGCTACTAGTAGTAGTTTTTCCGTCTGTAGACGAAGTGACGAACGCCACCTGTAACTCACACATAACTGTGAGGTCCCGGGTTCAAACCTGAATGAAGGTGTCCAACATTGTAACACTAACACTTCATCGAAGGCGTTACATTGTACGGTGTGCCGCATGTGTCAGTGCCTGACACGACAGTAACACGTGTGATTACAGTTGATTATATCATTTTCTCAAATTATTATTAGTGTCGACCTATGAAGCACGGACACGCGTTGGTATCCGACATTGACATATATGATTACACTAAATTATGTCATTTTCTCAAATTATTATCGGTGTCGGCGTGTCAGTGTTCGTGCATGTGAGTGTCCGTGTATGTACTTCATTAGTATACATGGTAGCAATATCGGCATTATCAGTTGAGCTAAGCTTACGGCTACCTACTAGTAGTTATTAGCATAAACAAATAATAAATCACATTAAGCAAAAATAATACAATTATTCAAGTATATAATTGAATAAAAATGAAAGGATTGATAACATTGAAATGAGATCAGATCGAAAACTAACCATCGGAAGCATTTTTGGAGAGAGTGTTGGAGCGAGGGTCCCTATGATCTTTAACGGTTAAAAGAGAGGAAGAAGAGGACCTATCTTTACCACCGTTGATTGTTCTGGAAGTGGACGGTGAGGATCGTTCGAGTTGCTTATCAAGAACGTCGTTGATTCGTTTCCGATCAACGGATGCAACCTCCGCTTTGGATCCAACGCCTCCTCTTTCTCTGTACATAATCACAACAATAACAACACCTTTATTCTCTTATTCTTCTTTGATTCTTATTCAATCATAATAACGATGATGAAGAAGATGATTTTCGTTGAAGAAGAAGTTAGGGTTTTGAGTTTTTTTTTATTTTTATTTTTTTATGGAAATTACAATTTCGATTTACAGAGAAAGAAGACATAAACACAATGATTCCACCTCTATTCTATTCCTGACAAAAATAAAATATTATTTTTTTATTATTTTTCTACATTTAGTGCTTTTGTTTCGGGTAAGATATTTTTTATTTTAAGAGATTTCGGTTTTATCGCTTCATTTTCTTTTTTCCTCATTTTCCTGTATTCGAAGCTTAGTTCATGTTTTCAAGAGGATTATGAAGTGATGATAGAGGATTTCAAGCTTTGTTTAGAAAGTGTAATAAAAATCTTTAATTGAGATATTTAATTATAAAATCTTGGTAAATTTTGTAATTTGTGTCTTCAAAGTCAAGTCGCATTTATATAGTATATCTTTAAAACTAAGATCAAAAGTTGTGAAAGAAAGTCTTTTAAAATCGTATTCAACATTAAATAACGTATGCTTTGTCGAGTATATAATAAATTTAGTAAGTTTTTAATATTCAAGAGTAAATATATTGATATTGTCGATTTATTAAGAAATTGATCAATTATCTTGTTAATTTAACTTAAAATATCGGATTATCTTAAAATCGATCTATGATTTCAAACTTATTTGAATTTGTACTTATTTTTCTTTTAACTTTTTGGGTCCTTTTTTAAACTAAAAAAAGTGCCTAATCAAATAAAATAGCAATGAAAACTTTAAACTTAGTTGATTCTAATTCTAAAACATACATGTCACAATGAATTATGGTAAAATGCGATGATAAAGGATTTTTTGCTTTTTTAGAGAGTGTAATAAAATCTTTAGTTCAGATAATTATTTCCAAAATCTTACAAATATCATAATTTTGCGATTTAGGTTTTCAATTTTTCGGATGGTTTTATCTTGTATTCTTGGAGTTTTGTTCTAGGTGGTGATGTTTCTGGTGTTTTGTTTGGGTGGTTTTATCTTACAGGAGTTTAATATCAATAAATTTTGCTTATTCAAAGTATAAAAAGTCGTGTTCAAGGTTAACTAATCCATATTTTGTCGAGTATACTAACTTGGTAAATTATTAATATTGAAGAGTAGATTGGTAGGTTTAATCGGTTGAAATAAGAAAGCGATTAATCATCTTGTTGATTTAACTCAAAATATTGGATAATCTCAACGGTAAATCAAAATCAAAAGATATGAGAATGAGAGAAAGTCTTTTGAAGCCGTGTTAAATATTAACTAATCTATGTTTTATCAACTTAGTATTTATTTAATATTGGTAGATTCAGCTGGCTGAATCTTGTAATTTAATTCAAAATATCATATTATCTCAAAATCGGTGATACCTTGTATTTAGTTATTTTTCTTATAAGTCACAAAATTTAAAACATTCATAATTTAAGATCATGAAATTATTTTCCTATTAGATGAAATTTATTCCTTTAAGCGAAAAAGATTACTTGTGAATTGGTTCATAAGATAAAGTACTTGAACCTCTTAAATGTCTCCGACTCTTGCATATGGAGACTCCACTTTATATGTCTCTTAAGTTTCATGACAAAGATTAATCACTCCACTTTGTATGTCTCTTAAGTTTCATGACAAAAATTAATCACTACTAAATAGTTGTAAAAACTTTGTAACAATAATGGTAATCTTTGGTCAAAAAAAAATGGTAATCTAAAAAATGAAAGAGTGTGTTTTTAAAGAATTGTGATAAATTAATGTTTATGATTAATATATTTTCAATGTTAAAAATATTACAATATAGATTGAATTTGAGGAATTCATATAATAAAATTTCGGAGTTCCCACAAATTAAGGGAGGTTTGTATTACGAAGAAAAATGAACTATCCGAAATCCTCCCCCTCTCAAAACTCTTGTATTTCTTTCAATTGCTCATTCCTTTTTTCCTAAGTCCTCTCATTCCTTAACTCCAAACTCGCAAGCAAAACCTTAATGAACACATTTATGCAGTTTAGGAAAGAAAAAAAGGTTTAGAAAATGGAAACAAAAATGAAAAACTATATTGGAACTAAACAATGCCATAAAATTACTGCATATTTCTAATAACACGTGAATACAATTCTCAGCACTCACATAGAGTACACTTATCCCAAAAGTTCATGATCTGATTGAAGGTGCTGGGAAAAATTACGAGTTGATCCCTTGCTTCCTATTTTGAATTGTTCAAAAATTAAGAGCAACTGTTAAGGTTCACAATTTTTCACAACAGCTCCAGGTGACTTGTTATTACATCTGGACAAGAGTGAGCTTGCAGAAGTTCCAAACGGTTGAAAGGTGGCGCGAACTGCAATATGTAATCTTCATCTGAAACCAAGAAATGAACATATTAACAGAGGCAAAAGTGAAATTGGTCAGTTTCAGATAACAAACTATATTTTGATTAGAAAGCCAAAAAAAACAGATGGTGCCTTAGTAATACTCACTTTCTTTGACTGTTCCATAAAGCCAGCATAATACCTCGTCCGCAAACGCCAGGCAGACTCCACCCTGCCAACAAATTATGTTGATAATGAGAAAAGAAAATCATTTCAGATTACATGGTTTTCAGATATTTTGTCCTCTAAAGATGATATTCAATTATCCTTAACTAGCTATATGATGATTAATTGCATGCATAAGCACGTGGAAATAGGCAACCAACACAGGTTTGCCACCATACACTTCACAGATGTTAAAATGTACCTGCCAGTAGCCCTTCATTTTTATTCTCTGCGTAATATCTTTGGTTCTAAGCATTTCAGTCCGAACAAGACGGCCTGCATCATCCCTGTATGACAGCCAAGACATGTTGGTATGAACGCATAAGAAAAACCAGAAGTACGAATTTTCATTGTAAGGTATACCAGAGAGTAAGCTGAAACAGATTTTGCCAAAACTAGTTAAAGCATATTATTTATCATCACAAGATCACAGATTGCGGAATGATGAAAACATTACCTAAATCCTATACAAATATATGGAACGCCTGCCAGGAATGACTGAATCTGCAAGCAAGAATAGAGGCCTTGTTGAAATCATGGCATGCAAGTGAAAAAGGAGCTTATGGTAATGAAAAGGATAAAATTGATAAACAAAATATAGGAGATGTACCCAAAACTTTAGCAGTTTCTCTCTCTCAAATTTTTCCTCGTTATGATAATTCAACTGCATCATAAGAAGTGATAAACTCGTATCACTAAGCCAACATAAAACTATTCAAAAAGAAAAACTAAATCTGGAACTACAAAAGTATAACAGAAGACAACTGTGACTATGTCAACCTCGTAACTTGTCTTTAACTCCACGTAAAATCTCTTTCCCTCAGTAGTCGTATCACAGCAATCCATCTCAGCACCCATCAAGATACGGTGAGCCCCCAATTTTGTCTTAATCACAGAACAAAATTCAACATTGGCATCAACATCATGTATCGGCTCTCCATCTGCTCTTCTAGGATCTTCAGTAGCAAGGCTCTCAAAAGAGTAACCCAGATAACATCTAATTGCCAAAGATAAATATTTTAAGACTTACCCGATCATAAAAAGTGAAACCATAAAGTGGGAAAAATTCCATTAATTTGTCCAACAGTTAAGTGGAAGAAGTAAAACATGATATTTGTTGATATTTGTCCAACAATATTTTTTACAAATTAAATGTTGTCTAACTCTTTTTACTCCTCCATTTACAAAATCACACATCCTTTTTATTGCATTAGTATCCTATATTGTCAATATCTTCTCCAACAAATTAACTTGACAAAATGTATGGCTTGGTTTAAATATAAGACACTATCCAAGCATGACCAGGTAAAGAGATTATGAACAACAGACGCACTGACACTACAATCAGCTTGATACCAAATACTTTCTTTGCGCAATAGGTTTTTCCCCTAACAGCTACCTGTTGTTGTATTGGTTACATTCTTTCTCACATACACAAACATACCCATATTGTATCCTGATTCATGATCCATTACCATTTACATGATTTACCATTTACATGATTTACATGGCTAAGTCTAATAAAATAGAAAGACATGCAAGCAGTGTACCTCCTGCGATCTAAATCACTCTGTGGCCTTTCTGGTAACTTGTGCACATCGAGATAGACAACACCATTCCTTTTGTGTACTCCCATTTCCCAAGGCTCATGGCGAATATAAGCCGTAGCAAGTATCTACATAAATAAGAAATTTTAGCTCATAGTTGTGATTTACTTACAGCTGATTGAACTGAAAAGGCCATCACTACACTACTAAACTCAGAAACTTCTGAAAAACAGTTATAAGACTCAGAACCTAAGAGCAAACACATTTCAAAATGATTGTCCTCGTGAGCTTAGCTCAGTTGGTTTGGACAATGCATAATATATGCAAGGTCTGAGGTTTAAACCCCAGCCACCACCAAAAAAAAAACGCATTTCAAAATGATTAATATTACCTTGTTCAGATTGTTGCGGTACGTCTGCAAATGATAAAGAACAATATTAATGTATGACCGTCATAAATTAAATTACCAATGGCTTAAAATGTATGCATTACCACAAAATGAATGCTTTTATCTTTTTGATTACCTACCACAAAATGGATGTTTTGAAGATGGATTTTTTTATCTCTTATGCAAGCAAGGAGATCGCCATAACCTTCTGAGCCTAAGTCTGTTTTAGATATTAGCAGCAAAAGGAAAAGGATTACTAACATAATTAGCAGCACATATCACTTCTCATAAACTATTTAACATAGCATTTTGAAAAAATTTAAATCATTACCCAGCAGTTTATTTTTAGATAAATAACATACCTTTTTTGGGAATGTATGTATCATAACCTTCGTTCAAATCAGCTCCAATATCTTCAGTGATATGGCGTTTAAAAAGTCTCTAAATAAACAGGAAAGAGAAAGAACTTCATAAATGAGCATAATTTCGTCACAATCTATTGCAAACAGACCCAAATTTGAAGAATAAAAAAACACAAGAGCCCAACTAGCGCTTACCAAGCTACGATCATCAAAATACACTTCCCCGCCTTCTGCGCGACTATAGCAAGCAAGTTCACAGGGCTATCAGAATAATCAAGAAAACATAATCAGAACATATACATCCAGAAGGGATGTTTAAAATATTGAACGTCTTAAAATAATCATGACAGATGAAAAAGGACAATAATAACATTGAATGTCATAAAATAATCATGACAGATGAAAAAATATCGTAATCCTATGCAGTCAATGATGGATAGCAGACCAAAGTGGCAGACCCTAAAACGCTAAAGCAGTACAGCGAATAGTTGTATGGCCACTTCATCGAAGTATGGGGAAGGACAAAACCACGAAATATTAAAACCATAGAACCATACACATATAACAAAAGCTCAGAAATAGAAGAATACATGACTAAAGACATATTTATAACTAATAATTACCAACATTCAAACTCAATATGAAGCAAATAAGTTCTAGTGTGAAATGTCAAAAAGTTCAAACAACAGACAGGAAGGCTAAAATATTAGGGCACTATCGAGATTTTAGGATGGCTTCATTCTTGCGGCTAGCAGACGCTATTTGCCTACTGTTTGTCTGCAACAGCAGCTACTCAAACACGCAAACCACTATATCGACGCCTATGGCTGCTATTGCCTAAAAAGCCGTAATTAATATTCGAGTCATACAGAATCATAGGATTTCTTATAATACAATTGAGTTTTAGTGTGAAATGTCAAAAAGTCCCAGCAACAGAGGGGAAGACCAAAATTATCTTTTTAGGCAGACAAAATATAAAAAAAAATTGCATTCCCCTACTTAAATTGCACGACGCAACAGCAACAAAATATAAAAAAAAAAATTGCATTCCCCTACCTCTTGAAAAGCAATAACCTTTCTTGACAGAGTTTCTTCACTTTTCGAGAGCTTCATTTCAGAGACAAAACGTTCATCGCGGTGGCCATTCTGAAACCTATTACCATACCCAAAATTCTGCCTCTGAGGATAAGGTCCAGGACGCGGAAGAATGCCAGCTCCTCTATCATTATGCTGCCCTTGTTGCCAACGACCACGTCCACCACCCCCTCTTCCCGGGTTGTTTGTATTATTGCGGATGGGAGGCAATACTGCCAGAGAAAATCACATCTTGCCATAAAAAAACGAATCAAGAAAACAAAATCAATCATAAAATTTTCTTTAATTAATTAAAATTCTCAACTGCTGGACTAATCGACAAACACCAAGGAGGGACACAAGCGCCTGTTCCAAAGTTGTAATAACCGATCAAAAAGAGCACCCTAGGAATCTCTCGACCATTGATTTATCATTTAAAAAATTAATGGTAGAGATTAACTATTTAACCATGCTAAGTTTTTAATTATATCCACCCTCCCGCAATTTTGTTTTATAATCCCACGGTTAACCAATTAACCATAAAGGAAACATTAGTAATCGTTTCCTATAAGGTCCTAAATTGCCTTGTAGATAAAATGAAGTACCATTATGGCACGCGATATTCAACCACTGTAATACATTTTGTTTGGTTGTTACCAGACATAGTCTTTCGTCTTCCTATACTCAAAGCTTATAACCTAACAAACTTTTAAGTTGTTTGATACTGCTGCAACAATAGAAAAACACCAAAGCACGAGCCTAGGACCCAGTCAAAAGTGTAACCCGATTAAAAAGAGCAAACTTGATTAACCGTAAAGGAAACACTAGTAATCCTTTTCTATTAGGTCTTAAATTTCCTTGTCTTCAAAATACATGTTGTTTGATTATTATCAAGCAAGCATAGTCTTTCATCTTCACATACTAAAACTTATAACCTAACAAGCTCATAGGTTATTTCATACTTTCAAATTCAATCAACATTCATCAACCCTAACACAACCTATTTCTTTACTAATACTACAAAACTTTTTTAATCTACAAAAGTAACAAGATAATAACATTATATCAATGGTTAGCACTGAACAATAATAATGAACAAAGATTAGGAGAATAATTACCAGGAATAGGGTAAGGACTTTTAGCAAGGGTTTTACAATAATCTTCATTATCATCACCAAACAGATCTCTATCATCATGATCATCATCATCATGATGAGAATCAACCCTATTACTACTATCAACAACATCACCGTTTTCTTCATCATCACCGCCACCGCCACTACTAGCTCCGCTTCCGCTATCGGAAGAGGAATCTGCGGAACCTTTGGAGGAAGAAGCTGCGGAAGATGAAGAAGAAGAGGAAGATGAAGCGGCAGAGGAAGAAGAAGACGAAGAAGAAGAGTGGGTCCCATCTTTATCGTTGTCGGAATCTTCGCCGAAAAGGTCCTTCCCCGTGAAATCCATTTTTTTACGGTCTCTTTTGTTGTTGTTTTGTGATGTCAGTGTTGTTTCTTCAACAACAAAACCTTTGTTCGTTTTTTCTTGTACGATGTTACACTGTTGTGTTCGTGTACCTTAAAGTTCTATATTTATATCTGTTCCTTTTTCTTTCTCTCTCCTTTGTTGGGCTTTGTTTTAAGCCCATTTTACTAATACACCCTCAATTGCTTTTTAGGCCCCCTCAATATCTCTTTAGGCCTCCTAAAGATTCAAAAATGCCCTTAATAACACATTCGGTACATATAATCCGGTAGTTCATTTTAATTTTCCAGATTTTGTACCTCCGGAATGTATCTACCGGAAGCACATTTAGATTGACTTAAGTACTCTGTTTTAA
>Ga0315914_1008991_pt1 | contig 13031 bp, 5 predicted proteins | sample MpolenodulesMG_FD_203920 | JGI IMG/M metagenome (GOLD analysis project Ga0315914, IMG submission 203920) | Medicago polymorpha root nodule microbial communities from Los Angeles, California, United States - elongated nodules | ecosystem: Host-associated > Plants > Roots > Nodule | place: USA...
CATATCAGATTCATTAGCAAAAAAGAATTCATAATAACCCCTACCTAAAGATAGTAACGTCCAAGGAGCAGCAGTTTTCCACTGTTTCTTAACCTTGTCCTCAATTTCCATCGACACGTAGGGTTTGTCTCCTTTGTTGAGAACCAATCTTCCACAAAGATTTCTCTTACACACATTGACCCCCTTTTCATACACCGGCTGAGTAATACGAATGGAGAGTGTATCACCACGAATAGTTGGCTGCGGCATGATGACGTTTGTGACATTACTGTGCGATGCCACCAGAGCTTGAGCAAAGGAACGCGGCTGTGAAACCACCGCTGTTGAAGTCAGAGCCATGGGAGATGGCGCAACTTTGGATGGTATAGCTGCCGGCAAGGAGAGCTCTGCCTGCCAGTTGAAAGGCATAACAGAGATCCGGTAGAAACAATCAGGTTCGAAGGAGGCTAATTAATCACGTAAGGAAGTGAAAATAAGCACCAAAATCAATCACGTAAGGTAATGATTGTTGGGATTCAAGGATGAGGATCGGAGCTGCCATTCATCTTGCTACTCTCGTCAGTTGTCGTCGCAGAGAAGATAGTTGCTGAAAAGTGAATTCACTTGAATGAGTCTCACACTTGTTGACTTGAAAAGATTCAATCATGAATGATTGAAACACGTTGAGTGATGGAATTGAATTCTTCTAGCGGTGCAGCAATACAAATTTATTGTATGAATGAGACAATTGAAAGCAAAACCAACTATCAATTGCACGTTCTAAAAAAATCCTTTATTTTACAGGATAGCTTTTTTCTTAATTCAATATATTGAAGATATCACTTTTCAACTATGATAATGAATAAAATCTTATGTCTTTCGTTTGTAAATAGTATTCAGGACAACTTTCAAATAAAAAATGGGAAATTATTGATATTTTAAGCATCTTTTATATCAATTTTTTTTTAAGCTAAAAATTTATTAAGAAAAAAGAGAAAAATTAAAAAAACGTAAGGACATAAACATAACCCAATAAATAATTATGGACATAAACCGAATTCAAAAAAAGAGGCAACATGATCTTTTCCTCTAATTTGAGTAATTGTCTTTGTCCCAACTATTTTTAATGTCATCTTAAATTTTATTTAAAAATATAATGACATTTAATCAAATTAACTTTTTTTTTCTTTAGTACAAAAGAGGGCCTACGGCCCTTAATCAAATTAACTTTACCCATAACAATATAGAAGAATGGACGTGAAATGAAATTAATTTGCGGTGAAATTTTTTCTATGTATGCTACAATGCCTTAAACTTTATTGACTTTTGCTCAGCTCATTGTAGAAGTTGTTTATACGTAACACTATCATAACTAATTATAGTTTACAAATTCTTTCTTTTGTATCATGAGAATTAATAAAAAAATTCCGCTGCATTTTTTCTTCTTCTATTTTTCATATCAAAACAATTGATATCTAAGTTAATTTTTTTTAAAATTTACTTTATTTTTGTTGCTAATATTTAAAAAGTTACTTTGAAATTGAAGCAACAAATTGATTCTTATTTGTTTAACATGGAATTTATATTGTTTAATATATCTCATACACCGACATTTAACCACGTAAATATTATTATTACCTGCATTCAATGGAAAATAAATTTAAATTACAAACATTTGGGAAGTCATTATTTTTTTACATCTCAAAAAGTGTATTTTTTTTTGTAAATGAATCTTTGTATTCCAGAGTTTGTCGAGAGAGATTGTTTTACTGAATCAAACTCGGTTTCCTTGAAAAATTTATTTGATTAATTGTTTGATAATCAATATATATATTCAGGGGCGGAGCCATGATTAAAACATCGAGGGGACCAAGTTTAAAAGGTAAAAATAAATTCTCAACCATGGGGGGACCGCTGTTCTACATCAATATTGACTATATCCTACATGAATATTACATGAATATTACTAGTATAAAAAAAAATTGCAAAACGTGGGGGGGACCATGACCACCCTTGGCCCCCATGGTCCCTCCGCCCTTGTATATATTAGTAAATATATTTCAAATTATTATAATTTCATAGTTCATATTCATGCTCAAATAAATTTGTACAGTAACTGCAACTCGAATGGTAGATCAAATAAATGTGTCGATCTGCATTTATTGTGTGCGAGTCTAGCCACTAAAACAATTAAAGAATAGAAAATATCTCATTAGTTTATTTCTCTAATTCCTCTTATCTATATAAATGGAAAGGACATATCATAAAAAAAATATATCTTTATCTCTATCTCTATCTCTATCTCTATTATAAACATTTTTCTTGCACAAATGTTAAAATACACTTGACACTCTTCAAGGTTAAGTATCTGCAATACATTAATATAGCTAAGCATCATTAATTCACGTGTACGCTTCATCATCCAAATCAGGGGCGGACCTAAACAGGTCCTGTTGTGGCAAGTGCCACAACAGCCCAAGCTGAATTTTTTTTCGGTCCATTGAAAACACAAGTACACTGTAAACACTTTCCCCTTGCTTCTCACTTCAGCAAGCCCTTTTCATTCCTCTTTCTCTCAACAAGCGCACAACACAACACAAACAGAAGCAAGCACTTTTATTCTTATTAAATTTAGGTTAAGTCATGTATTGTAAATGGCTTGGCATGTGTAATCATCTATCTCATGGATTAACAAGTTTTCATGTTTTCAAGTACTAAGTTCTGAGGAAGCCTAAAAGGAGTTGGATCATTACATTTGTCTAAGAGAAACCCCGCAAATGAGATTGACACCACATCTTCATCCAAAACTTTAAGACATTAGGTATACCGATCATTTCACTTATATGTTGCTCACTATTTACTCTTGCATCAAATGTAAAAGTTTAACTCACACATGTCACATTAATTTCTTCTCTTTAAGTGTGAGACTCTCGGTGTCTAGGATTTGGTGAAATAGACAAATAAGGTTGAAGACACAACCTGGTAAAAAAGATGGGTTGGTGGCGCTTTTATAAAGGGACATTTTTACTCATTTCCTTTATGAGAAGAGCGAAAGAAGATGAAAAAGATATTTAAACATGAGAGAAATGATAAGGAAAAATAATGAGTTTTTGGTAATTTATAGGTTTGTTGATGGAGGTAGAGATTACTGGGTAATTTTGCTACCTAAATATTAGAATAATTAAAAAATTTGTCACACCAATTTAAAATATCTAATAAACACGTATTTTATCAACTCAACATAACACATCTACATTTTTCCTTTTTCAGACCCCCAAATACCAAAAGTGAAGGAATTTAAAATATTGCATTGACAAAAAAAAACTTCCATTAAAGTGAGTGACATCAAAAATTTAAAATATAAGATAAAAAAAATCAACACAAATGACACCTAAAAATTAAAAACAAATCACAATAATGTCGGGACTTCCTGTGAAGCTTACATTGGGTTGTATTTAACATTAGACTAGGAGAAATTACACAAATGAGATTGACACCACATTTTGATCCAAAATGTTTAGACAAATGTATATGAGTCGTTTCACATATATGTTATTTATCCTCAACCTCTTTTTTCTATTGTAAAATTTTAACTCATATTAGACACATTAACATATCTCTCTCTCTCTCTCTCTCCTTTTCCCTCTCCCTCTCCCTCTCCCCCTCTGTGTGTGTGTCTCCCTCTCTCCCCCTCTCTCAAGTTGCGACTCTTTGTGTCCTAATATGACATAGTACATAGTTAAATATGGTCAAACGGAGGCACAACATAATCAAAAAGATGGGTTGATAGTAATTTAATAGATTGATTCGTAAAAAAAAGTAATTTAATGGATTGGTTTATGTTCATATCTTTCATGATAAGAGAGAAAAAAGACTGAAAAATAAAATTGAGATTAAGAGATATGATACTGGTATAAAAAATTAGAATTGTGTATTCTGTCCACGAGGTTATAAGAAATAGAGTGAGCTTCTGGTAGTTTTATCGGTTGGTTGAATGAGTTTAAGATATTTGGGTAATTAATTTACCAGAAAACTAGACTCAATTAAAAAAACGCTACAACATTTAAAAATGTCTAATAAACACGTATTTTGTTAACTAAGCATAACACATTAGCGTTTTCTATTGTGAAATCTCAACAAAGACCAAAAGTGAAGGAAATTGAAATAATAGAGATTGATTATAAAATATTGCATGAAAACAAAAGACATAAAGAAAACTTAAATTTAATATAAAAATTAAACAAACACTATTGGAAAAACTAACAAAATAATTCATCAAAATGTTCAGAGTTTTGAAGGAGTTTACAATGGGTTAGATCATCACAAAACACACAATTGAGATTGACATCACATCATCATCCAAAGTCCGTGATACATCATAATATTATCTTCCTCAACTTTGACGGAATTCTAGTCTGTGCTTAGCACGGGTGTCTATGCTAGTCATTAATAAAAACATACGAAATCTATTTTTTGTTTTGAAGTTGATAAACTCAATAAAATTAATATAGATTTCATTTTTCAATCAAATCTAATAAAATCTTTTATATAAGGGTATTTAATTAGGAAAATCTAATTGTTATAATTACCGTAAAGAAATAGGAACATGCTAACCTGTGTCTTTTACGCACAAGTTAAGATATAAATAGAAATACTTCTTTGAAAATTGTATTCAATACCCTAAGGCTTTGTTTGAGAGTTTGGATGTGAGGGTAAAGAAAGTTTTGAAGGGTTGAAAATATAGGGGAAAATGATAAAATCTTTACATTTTTTGAAAGATTAATTTTTTAAAAAGTGATAAATTAATATTTATGATTAATATATTTTTAAAAGGTCTAGCGGCGCAGCTTGTTGCCCGCTTGCCTTCTATTCAAGTGTAAATAATGGTTTATATATATAAACAAATATAACTTATTAATTTATTTGACATAAGGGGAAAAAACAGAAAATGAGAAGAGATTTTAAGAATATTATAATTATATAGATTAAATTTGAAGAATTCATGTAAGTCTTCCAAAACCCTCCTTCAATACAATTTTGTAGTTTCCCAAATGAGGATGGATGATTTTATATTATAAAGAAAAATGAACCCTTAAAAACTATTCCTCTCAATGTTATTTAATTCTTCCACTTGCTCATCCCTTTCTTTCCAAACCCCTCTCATCTCTTCCCTTCTAAACACGCAAACAAAGCTAAGGGTACAAGTTCCATGATCCAAATATTTTATTAATCATTAAGGGTATTTAATAAGGAAAATACAGTAGTTAAAAAGTTTTACATTATTTTATAATCCCACTAAATAAATAGTTAAAAAGTTTTACATTAAGATAAATTATACGTGATTGCTTACTCAATTATCATTTTATTACTTTTTTTGGTCATATTTATAAGCAACTTTTACTGAATTATATTAGAGATACATAAGTTATTTAATAAATTAAATAAATAAATAAATGTGACCGGAGGAAGTACGTCTGTAGAACCGTGGTCAAACAATCTCAGATTAGGATTATACATATCTCTTGGAATTGTTGATTTTGTCTAAGAAAACTGATTTCATCTCAGTGGAAGGTTCAGGCTTTCAGCATGGTATATTAGGTTCTTATATTATCACTGTATTTGTTCAACAAAAAAACGGATTAACGTTGTTAGGTTAGGTATCAGTTCGTGAACTGAACCTTGTAATCTGGTCATTGTACCCAAGATTCATGAACTCAGCATGAAATCCGCAAAACGATTATTGTACTTGGCATCAAATCAATATTATCGTGAACACAAGAAATAAACTATACCACTAACCAAGTAACTGTCGAGATTAGAGGTATATTCAATGTTTTGTTTGCCCACGGAGATCACGCCAAAATCAAAACTAGTTCGACTAAAATGGATCCAAATTGATTTTTTACTTAATTTAAAACTAAAAAAAATGCATAAAAATAAAGATAAATGTCGATAAGTAAACCGATAAAAATCCGTAAATAGCTTGAGTTTGATTAGCGTTGTTCAACTATTTGCACGGGTAATGGGTAAAAACTTCTTCAATGAGGAGTCATTTACTTAATAAAGACCACATATTAAGGAAAATTTGTACATATTAGTTATCGACAACTGTATAAGGACCTTTTTTTTCCAGCAACTAAAGAGTCTCACGATTAAAATAAGAAAAACAGTAGATAAAAGGTGGTCCTACCATATCAAATTCGCGTGATTATTACTCTTTTCAATTTATTTTCATTTATTTTTTAATTGTACATATCAGTAGATCTATTGAAATACTCTTTTTAGTTTACTATCATGGAGTTATTGGGTCTTTAATAGGTATTTTTATTTTAAAAATATATATAAATAAATGACGTGTACACGCTGAATACTCTTTTTAGTTTACTACTATTATGGATGGGATTTGCGGGTCCCATGTTTTGTTAGCCACTTTCCACTTAAACAACATGGTCTATTGATAGAATCTAATTAACGTGCACAATCTCCGTGGAAATATGTCTTTGCTTATTTCAGTTAGTGACGCTACAATCAGGGAGCACGAGTTGAATGTCAAATTGTCCAATTCTATTGCACTTTGGCTAAGTATGATGTTTTCAAGACTTTCGTACTCTTCAGTATACCGGAGAAAGAATCAGCAACTCTTGTTCGACTGTACTATCGCTCTCCTCACCTGTATTTGGATGATGGAAACAAATATCCCCATGTGTTCTATTGTCAATTAGCACAAAGTGATGATATGATTTGACATAAACGAAACTGGTTGCATGTAAACAGTGTCATTATTGCACCATAAAAATAGAAAACTAGTCGTTAGGAATCCTTATTCAGCTTCCGATTGGATTGAAATAAATTACTCCAGCCAATTCATTTGCTCCAACAGCAACCTCGATTTTCTCAATAGACATGGCCATATATTTTCTTGATACATCATAAAATCATGGAATTTAAAATAAATAAACTTATACATGTCTTCTTTCAAACACAACTGGTCCCACTCAAAAATGAGTTTTCTATCTCAATATATAGACATTTGAAATAAGTTATAAAACAGAACAATCCAATTCACAATATCACTAAAATTTCTAGAAGTGCTATAAAAGTACATAACTTTTCAATATCATAAAAATATAAGTTTTCGAATCCAATTGGTTTCACTCAAAAATGATTTATGTAGCAAAAGTTATAACTAATTTAGTTACAGTGCATCTAAGTTATGAATTGCATAATTTGATCCTTTTCTCTAACTTAGTTTCTACACAAAATTTATACATCTTTAGGTCTTGCATGACCCGTAAACTTATCCAGACAACCAGAAACATGGAAAACAAGTTCTAATATATCTCAATTGATTAACTTACAAAACACTCATGCATAACATCAATTTCTTAAATTTTATGCATGTTTCATGCTTCTACACATTCATAATCTATAACCCCTAAAATCCAATATTATAACCCTAACCCGTGTGCCGTGGTGATTTTTGGATATCAAGCTATTAGTTAGCGTTGACTCACAAATTTAGGATACACCACCAATCTTTTATTTTCCAAGGAGGGAAGGGGAAAAGAAAGAACAACCCTATAAGAGATCAAGGTCCGGGGGTTGGTTACGCAAATGGAAGGTATTAGAACTTAAACGTCTATGATATTCCATAGGAACCTCTTGTTTTAAATTATCTTGTGCTAAGTTATTGCTTGTTTGTAAATGCCTAAAAAACTAAGTGTGAGAAGAAAAGAGAAAGGAGCATGTTTTTGTTATTTTTTTTATTGATTTGGAAAGACAAAGTCTTTTGCCTACATACCCAAAAATGGAATCAAAATCATGTAGTTTATGTTTAAAAGACGAGTGATGAGTTAAATTGATTTTAAAGTTTGAAAAAAGGTCTTAAGAGGGTAAGAAGCCGAGAAGACATAGAAGGATAAAATGTGAGGTTAATTGATTTTAATTAAAAAGAAACCAAGTCTAAATATGGTTTTAGATAGATTAAAAATTTGATTAAGAAATAAAAGAAAGAAGGAATCTCCTGGGTTAAAATCCAAGGTATATTAAGAAAATATTTTTGAATTTGGCATATTTGAATGTTTTTGGAAATTTGATTATTCTAAGTTAAAAGTGAGCTAATAATTAAGATCTAAGCGTTTAGGCGTAATTGAATAAAATAAAGCGCGAGAAATTTACAAAGGATATTGGATCCCAAGTAAAATCTCAAGTCCTTGGAATTAATCCTAAAATTACTAATTGTTTGATTTTAAGGTCTTTAATTAGTCCAACAGTTAATCCTAATTTGTTACTAATTGATTTTGGGATTGATCGAGGTTATGCCATAAAGTAGTAAAAATAAAAGCGTGATAGTGTAGGTGCACATTCTCATTTATAGGTATTTACATCAGACCTAGATACATTCTAAAATCTCAAGCAAAATGTAAATAACAAGAAAAATAAAATGCATGAAATATATTACATCATTTCCTAAATACACACTAATAAAATAAAATGACAATAACTAAATATGCATGGAATGATCCTAAGTAATAATGCAAATATAAGATTAAAAAAAAGAGTAAATGAACAATTAAAACAAATCAAAATATTTTTTAAAACAAAGGAAAAAAACAGGCTTAATTAAATAAATGGTCCCTCAACTTATTTGTTGTTTTCGATTTGGTCCCTTAACTCTAAAAATTTCCTTTTCGGTCCTTCAAATATGCTCCGTTAGTCAACTTGATCCATTTCAGTTAACTTTAACCCCAAATGTATTAGGTGGACTAACATTGTAGGTAATTTTTTAATTTTAGCCCTATGATCTTTTTTCAAAAGGGGGATGGCTAGATTATATAGGCATATGGTATTTTAAAGTGAACCATCAACACATAAATTTTTTTCTCTTTTTCCTCATCTTCTACCCTCCTTTTTCCTTTTTCACGTTCTTCTTCTTCTTCCTTTTTCACCACGAACTTCCAGCACCATAACTCTTTCTACATCTCGTCTCAATTACCTTCTTCAATTTCTCACTTTCTTCAACAACCTTCTTCACAGCCAGCACCGAATCAAAAACACCACCATCACACCGGGTCGTTCACCACCACCACCTCAGCAGAACTCTCAGATCTGAACTCCTCTTTCTCATGTTGACGTTTTTACTCGTGATGTTTAATTGATGTTTACATATTTGATTCTAGACCCAATATTGTTCCTTTTTCTGTCGCGTTTATAAATTATGTTCCTGCTGTGTTTTCTAGACCCATTGTTGTTGAAAAACTGATGCCATCTTGGAGTAATGGTCGTGGTATTAATTTGAAAAATTGAAGTGTTTTCCAACTTTACCAATTCAATTTTGCTCCTACCATATTTCAATTAACCGAATCAATTTCTAGCTTTTTCATTAAACAATTCTAATATTTTTTCATTAGTTAATTGTTGTGAGGAAAATGATTTTCTGTTACATTGTGTTCTTGCTTTTTTTCCAGGTTTACAAATATAATTTTTATTGGCAATGGGATTCAATTAATTTGATATTTTAGCAAAGGGTGATGAAAGATCCATTCAATTTTTTATTATTTTGGGTTTATTTGTTTAAGTTTTTCTGGGTTTATATGAACATAGTATTTAAGAAGAGGGAAGGAGAAGAAGAAAAGAAAAAGAAAAGGTGTTTTTTATTCCTTCTGAATTTTTGGATTTGTTGATGTTGTTGATGAATTTATGGATTGAAGGAGAAGGATTGTTGTTGTTGTTGATGAAGATGAAGAACATGATGAGGAGATGATGAAGAAAAACAAAAAAAATTGGTGTTGGTGGTTCACCGTTAAATACAATGGTCCTGCAATCTAATGGCTGAAATCACATCTAAAATATTAGACATTAGAAAACTAACGGAGTGGACCAAATTAACTAACCGAGGTGTACATGAGGGACCAAACGGGAAATTTTTGGAATTAAGGGACCAAATTAAAAATAACAAATAAGTTGAAAGATCATTTATGTAATTAAAACAGTGGTGTATTTAACAAAACAGTAGAGAAATCAGAAAATAATTGGGCCTAAGTTAGATCCAATGGACTTGGAAGATCAAATCTCAGCCACTGGATCCAGATCCAAAGGCTGGAAACAAACAGAGTATGATAAGCAATATAGGGGAAGCATGCATGGAAATAAACAGGAGGTAGCACAGGGACCATCAGATCTAAGATCTGACAGTTCAAACAAAAGGTACACAGCAAGACAAAAAACAATACATGCACAGGAAATCACACAGGACTATCATAGGCCACATGATTAGCATCAAATGCAAAGGGGAGTGAGGAAGCATGCTAAGGGAAAAGAGTAGCGCATAAGATAACAGAGAGTTGTATAAAAAGCTTTTCTACAAAAAAACACACAGACCAAACATTCCCTTCATGTTTTCGGTTTTAGAGAGAGAAGATGTAACCTCTCTCTAAAACTTTTTCAACCACCTTCATCTTCTCCAATATTCTGGCGCGGTGGCCAGACACCTTAGGGTGGCGGCGGCGCCGGAATAAAAAAATTTTCTCCGATTCAAAATATTTTTATAGTTTTACGTATCCTATCTCCTCCTCTTCTCATATATCAACTCAAAAATTTCAAATAACTAACACAAATTCCTAGATCTAATTTTTAAAATCAAACAAAAGGAAAAAAACGAAACTACTACCTCTTGTTCCTTTTCGATTCTATTTCGGCCTTGACAGATCTAGGACCGATTCGACTTGCTTCTTGGACAGCGACGGTAGGCGTGTTGCTTCCTTTCCTTTCTTGATCCAAAAACCGGTTCGGTTTGATGTGCTACTTTTTCTCTTCTGTTCTTTCACGAATGCAGTTTGTTGATTGAATTCATGCCATACTAGACTTCGGTTGAGAAATACGGATCTAATACCTTGGTGGTAATAGAGATGGATTCGAGTTTGTACGGTTCAGATTTTGTTGTTGTTATCGTTTTGTGAGGAAATTTGAAATGGCAAAAAAGAAAAGTCGTTGGTGATGATGTTAAGATTATGTGTTCATAGTGTTCATCATTTCTGGAAAAAAGGTTATGAATGTTCTTGAGTTTGGATAGTGTTTGATTCTGGAAATTTTTAGATCTAGAATTTCTAGGGTTTATGATGTGATGTGTGGCTGTGTCGGTGTGATGTGACTGATTGGGCATTGTGTAATAAATGTTGGTCTATTTATAGTTGTAAAATTAGGGTTTCTTGCAGGTTTGAGATGATGAGGTGTCTCTTTGTGACTGAGCCATTACCCTTGCAACTTTGGATGAAATTATGGACCAATAGGCTTCTGACACATGGACTAGAACTGGACCAATGGACTAAAGACACTTGGACATTAAAAAACAAAATTAACATTAACCAATTAAAAGAAAAAACAAAAATAAATAATAAATAAAAAGATAAATAATAAAAATGAAATAAAATAAAGTAAAATAAAATAAAAGTGACTAAATAATAAGAAAATAAAATAAAATAAAACACTTAAAAATGTCCCTTCGGAACCAAAAATGAGGTATTTTAAAATACCTCTACTGAAATTTCGTTCGAAACGACGAAACTTCTCAGTTTTAAAATATGAGTAAAATTTTTTAAAATGGTTAAAAAATGGGGTATGACACCGTGCATGAGCTGGGGAGGTGAACTCAATGACTCATCATTGATCACATAGTTGACACATCAATTGCACAAAATTCATCCTTCAAAAAAAATTTGCACAAAATTCATATATAATCAGAAACAAATTTCATGCATCATTGACATCAACAAAACGGAACACCTATAACCCTAGAATTCACAAAAATAAGGGAGAGCGAAAAACGAGGATAAGGACCTCTCACTGCCCTTAGTCTTCATAGCACCCCCTATAGTAACCAATCTTACCCCCTACTTCGAATTTGCAGAATTGGTGTTGAAATTCTGATGGTGAATCGTATTCTCTTGCTATCCTTTGTTTCTTCTCCTCTAATACTTGTTTTCTTTGTTTTTTGAATCTTTTTCTTTGTAATCCTAATTCTTTAATGTTCCTCTCTATTTACAGAGGATATTTAAGTTTCTACAACTCCATCCCGTATCTTTTACTTCATTCGTCCCATAATAACTGAACATTTTGTTCATTTCACACAGATTAAGAAAATGTGTTTAAGTAAGAGAGAGAGAGAGAGAGAGAGAGAGAGAGAGAGAGAGAGAGAGAGAGAGAGAGAGAGAGAGAGAGAGAGAGTGTTTTGAGTGTCTTGTCAAGTATTAGTGCATTCTCCATTATTATAAATGCAAAGTATAATATTTTAAATTGGAAGTGAAGAAAGTAGTATTAATTAGAGTTATAATTGAACAAAAGTTATTAATATTGCATTTTAAAGTGAAATGGGTCGGTTATTATTAGGACAATATTTCTCACATAAACTTTAGACAGATTTACTATCTGTACCTACAGGTTTGTTACTATTCTCTTAATAACTACACAATTTTTTCGTTCACACCTACGTTTGTCCAAATAACTAAAACATTATAAGGTCTGCTACGTAAACCCTTATTTCTCCCCAGTTTTAGTAATGCACCATTGTTTACACCCCATTTCCCTATTCTCATAAAAAAAAACTATTTTCTTCTTAAAAAACATTTTCTCTCACTCTCTTTTTAATTAAACTACTACCATTAATTTTATTTTTTTACAAAAGTAAACGATATTCATTCATTTAAATTGATAGAGTACATCGATACAATAAAAATTCAAATTCGCTAAAAACAAAAAGGATGAATCTGTGAACAAACTCACAGCATCCATGTTAATAGCATAAAACGTCAAAGTATATATGCCTACAAATATGACTAATATGACTATAATCAAGTTTCCGAAATACTCATGTCTCCGGATCTGCAACGTTGACGACGCCAAAGTCATTGTCATTGATTGGATCTGCACTTGCTCAAAGCTAATCTTTCAACCTGAATCAAATAAATACCGAACTAAAACGGGAAATAAAAAAACACACCGCACAAAGACGGGAAATCAAAACAAACAGAGTCGTTCAGAGACGACGAAATCACAAA
>Ga0315914_1008996_pt1 | contig 13029 bp, 2 predicted proteins | sample MpolenodulesMG_FD_203920 | JGI IMG/M metagenome (GOLD analysis project Ga0315914, IMG submission 203920) | Medicago polymorpha root nodule microbial communities from Los Angeles, California, United States - elongated nodules | ecosystem: Host-associated > Plants > Roots > Nodule | place: USA...
TCCTATTTCAAAAATAGATTTGTTTCGCCAATTCCACAAATACCAACATGTTGTCATGAAAGTAGTCTGCCAAGTAGCAGGATTATCTCCAATCCCTTTTTTATTAAGGTTGTTAAAAATCCACTCCCTACAATCAAAAGAGAAGAAAGTAGTTGTGTAATTAGACGGAACAGGTTTAAAAGTTATTTAAAGGTGATTGACTATGGAAAACGGAAAACTTGCTTTATATTCTCAAATGATTTAAAGAACTCAGTGAATTTCTTTTTTAAGATAGCCCTGATTGGAGCATGTCAAAGTTTCAACAAATCATTTATAATTAATACAATTAAAGTATGTGTTTTATTTTTGAAAGAACAAAATAGGATTTTTTTTTTTTTTTTTATGCTTATTTAAAGGTTATTTAGAGGTACTTCCTAACAATTTTTTATATCGTATTCACACGGAAGTCATGATCCCTTGCTATAAGCATACACAACAACTAATAACAATCACTTGAACTATTTTATTTCTCCCAAGTCTTTGGAATCAAATGTCGTGAAACAAAGAAAAAAAATAGATAGCCTATTTAGAAAGTTTGTATCAAATTAATTTCATTCAAAATATTAGAAAGTTTATTTCAAATATTACAATGCGATCACTTATTTAGAAAGTTTGTACCAAATTAATTACATTCAAAATATTGTTGATCCTTAGAGATATTTGTCTTAATTAAAAAATAATAATGTCTAGAATTTTCATGATTTATAAACATAAAAATATAAACTCCTTAATTATTTGGTCAAAGGTTTATTCCATGGCATTCTTAAATTTTTCTTTAAAAAAAGAGATTCCTTTCTACTCTTTTGTGAAAATGACTAAATGAGCTGTAACTATATTACTCAATTAATATATTTTTTTTATTAATTACCATTTACATTACAACATATATGGTGTTGTGATGGATAAATTAAATATGTCAATCAAGATTCTTACTTCCCTCAACAACAAAAAAAATTATTGCTATTGATTACCGTCCAGTAAACAACTGGGCATAGCTTTCTTTGTAAACTACATAATGAAAAATCATTTTTTAAAGAAATTATTGAAATAAAATCATAACAAATACTAAAATTTGTAAGCAACAAACGAATATACAATTTACCGAAGAAAAGAGAACATGACATTGCTGGTTTGAAATTGAAACTTGGGTGTTGCCATTTGATAGTGTGTGTGCATGCTGTTTATTTTTTATATCGACTAAACTGACTTTAAAAAATGGAGAAAATGATAAACTCCACTATGAACTAATTGTAGTAAAAATCTTTAAAATGATAATTAATTTAGTAACTAATTTCATCAATATAATACTCCTTTGTTCCATTTTTCATACCGATTACATATAAATCATAACAAAAAACTATACAATCCTTCTTTGTGTAAGAGACATAAAAGAGTGACTCATCATAGTAGAAAATTGAACGACTAATTTTTTTGGAATCTCAAAGGTTGTCATAATGTCATCTATTTTTTTTTTCCTCTAGGCCCCTGTGTGAAGAATATGTTGTCTCGAACTCAACCATCATATAATCGGTTTCATCTATAAAATAATATCTCCATATTCTTATTTTTTGTGCTTGTTCGTGATTTCTTGATTCAACGCACCTGTATGCATCGGAACCAAAAAAACAAAAAAAAAACTATAGTCTTTATTTATGAACCATCCATAAATTTAAACATAATAATAAAGAAAACAAAAAAGGGAAATAATAATAAAGAAAACAAAAAAGGGAAATGCTAACCGGTGCCCCCAGGGCACCGATTAAGGATATGAAAAAGGAAATTATATAGTAGTTAATGCATTGAAATTGTGTAATTAATTTATAATAAAGTCAAAAACAGTTTTCTTTTATGGTAATAATTACATTTTATGATATGCTTAACCAGTGCTCCGGAGGCACCATTTAGCAGGATCCAACAAAAAAGCATAAACAATGTCATAAAAGCATAAGGAAGAATAAAATAAGCCACAGGAAAAAAATTAAAGGAGAGATGAAGATTTTTTTTATAGGAGAGACGAAGAAACTATTTTTTTTTGTGAAAGTTTGATTCATCAAAATCGCAGCATGAAGGAAATATTAATCTTGGAACATTGACATCAATGAAAAAAAATGAAGAAAAAAGAAGAAAAAAACTAACAATCTTTGTGTGAACATTTGATTCATCAAAATCACAACATAAAGGAAATATAAATCTTGGAGCATTGATATCAAAGTAAAAAAAAATGAAGAACAAATAATAAAAAATTAACAAAATAGAAAGAAAAAAAAAAGAGTGACATTTTTTTTGATAAGCAAGGAGAAATGACAGACATCAAGAGACATCATCGACATCTCAATTAGGTTGGCACCCCGAGATACCGTCATCCTATGCCACCAAACTCTAGGAATTTTATTAAAAAAGGGAAAAATATTTACAAAAGGAGGGGGGTCTAGGCCAAAACCCTCCAAAAAAAAAAACAGAAGGAAAACAAAAACAGAAGGAAAACTAAACAGAAGGAACAGACAGACAACAGACCAAAAAAACACGGGGGATAAGAGCTGTGAACTGTGATGTGAAATTATGCCTATCCATATTTCTAATTTATAGACTTGTTTCACATCGTAATCTCTATCTCTATCTCTATCTCTATTATAAACATTTTCCTTATTTTATTTTGATAGTACATTTGACATCTTCACCTTCCCTATCTCATTTAATGTTTTCTTATCATCCAATCAAAATAGATTATGACACATTTATTTTTTATCAACCAATCAAAAAAGGAGCATGACTCATTTTTTTTCATGAGCCAATCAAAATGGATCATGGCTTATTTGTAAATTAATACATGATATTTTTCCCTATATATAGACAATTCATTTTTCATCATTTTCATCTTTCTCCCCTAAAATATGTATTGTGTGTTTTTTATTTAGATGATGGTGGATTATGGGGTTGATTTTTTAATATTTGTATCTAATTGCTAATGCTACTTTTGAGGGTTCTATAGGAGAGCATGTTGCTCTAGATTTCAAAAATTGAATCAATTTTTGTATAGCTTATATCATCATGTATGTTGTCCAAACATGTAAGCTCATCCTATGATACTCAAGTTCTAACAACTTATCCCATCGATCTAATCACGTAATTTTATGAATGTTTATGTACCAAGAGAAAAATTGAGAATGTTTATTTGATAGGTATATTGTTGGTGTTCTTTTTATCTAAAATGATTGTAATGACCGATTCTATATTTTATTGGAGTACTTTTTTTCTTCGATGTTTGTGATGTTGATTCCCATTTGTGTGTGTTTATATATATATATATAAATATATATATATATATAATAATAATAATAATAATATGTTTTTTTTTTTATTGAATTGTGGTTTTTATAGATGTTATTGTATTATTCATGTATTCGTTAGTCCAAATATGAAAATACGGTTTATTTTGTTATTAAATATTCTTTGGATCATTGTTTTTTCGGTTAATTTTAATGTGTGAATGAACTTTTTATGTTTGCAGTATTCATAAGGAATAATTATACTATTGAATATTGTTTTATTTATAAATTTCTAGATCAACATCATAAACATAACTTTTGTTTTTTGTCAACAAAAAAAAAAAGACAAATTATGTTTCTTTTACTTAATCATCATAAAATGATTCTGATGTTCCTTATGAATAATGAATAAGTGGAGAGTCCACTTTGGCTTGAAATTATGTTTCTTACTGTATTTTTTTTGAGTGGAGCATCAAATTATGTTTCTTTTATTTCCTGTCCTCCGATCACTTGTTTCTCCGGTGTCCTTTCGCCAACCATCTTTGGGAATGGATCAGCAATAAACTTAGATGCTCCATAGATCGTTCTACAGCCGGCACCCTTCTCGATTGTCGACCATATAGATGTTCCTCACAGGTATCTGACATTTATTTAGCAGCGGTTGTGCATACTCTTCATACTATTTGGTGGGCACGAAATTCTTTACGGTTTTCAGAAGTCACGCCTACTTTGCATTCAGCTAAGGTCTGTATTCACTCCTTTATCGCCATGTCAGGAAATGTTTCTAAAGGTAAGTGTCTTCCATCGGACTTTGTCTTTCTTGAATCCTTTGCGGTCTCTCCCCATCGCCGCATGGTAAGGGATATTGTCTTGGTTCTTTGGAAACCCCCCACCGCTCTGTGGTTGAAAGTTAACACGGATGACTCAGTTATTGGTGGTTACGCAGCCTGTGGGGGGCTGTTCCGCGATCACTTAGGAACGTTTCGTGGCGCATTTGTTTGTAATATTGGGACACAGTCTGTTTTTTACGCAGAGGTTATGACAATCATTTTTGCAATTGAGTATGCTGCCCGTCACGGTTGGAGGAATATTTGGTTGGAGAGCGACTCCACCAACGCTCTCAGAATTTTTTCAAACACTCTACTAGTGCCGATGCTGTTACGGAACAGATGGCATAATGCCCGTAATCTTGGGATTCAGGTGATCTCGTCCCATATTTTTCGGGAAGGCAACTGTTGTGCTGACTATCTTGCGAATCTTGGACATTCGGTGGAGGGTTGTAATTGATTATGTCTTTCTGCGTTGACTCTGTCTTTCTGCTGTTTCTTTTTGGAGGGTTTTGGCCTAGTCCCCCCTCCTTTGTATATATTTTTCCCCGTTTTTTAATAAAATTTTCCTAGAGATTGACGGTATAGGATGGCGGCGTCTCGGGGTGCCAATCTAGTTGGGATGTCGACGATGTCTCTTGATGTCTGTCCTTTCTCCTTGCTTATCAAAAAAAATAAAAAATAATGTCAAATAAAAAATATTAATTAGTAAATATATACTCAATTGGAAGGAAGAAAGTTCAATCAAATTTTCACAAATCATGAAAGAATAAATTAAGAAACTTTTTTCTCCTAACAACATATGTTAAGGAAAAAACAAATTAAAATATTATATTTAAAATTGTGTATTTAATTATGTAAATTTTAAAATATTATTATCTACTAAATCATGAAATGCGTTCGGTTTTAAGGTATGTTAGTCCTCTTTCAATCAAGTTGTTGGCAGATCCATTTCCATAGCCTCTAAATTTGAAATAAATATAGAATGAAAAAATAACTAAAATGTTCAAACCTAATAATAACACATTAATCCAATTCAATTAGAGTCATCAAAATTGCCCAGTTCATATGGATTATCCTACCAACCCGAATAAAACGTAAGGATTAAACCTTGAAATTTAAGCCCAAATTTTATGAGAAGATGAACTATCAAGTCTCTTTCTATGTCATATACTCTCTCTTGTCCTTAATATAAGAATATTACCAAAAATTATTTTTGTCGTTTATACGAGAAAAAGTCAACACTTCTAAGGTATATTTATTGTCTAGAATTGTTTTCCCTCATTCAATGTTTATTGTTTAAATATTTTATATTTCATAAATTTTGATTGGCGCACATTGTAAAAATATTTAAAAAGTTACAATAACTAATAATTGTTTTTGTTTTGATAGTTTTTTTTTTGTTTTTCTTCTTATAATAATAATCATAGTCGAATATCAGCTCTCTGTTTTTTTTACGAAATCAATTCACATTGATTATCGTTGTTATCATTATTTTTTTAATTGAATACTATAGTTAGTAAGTAGATCACAATGTTCAGAAAAGAAGAATTTTTAGTACTTATGTAAAAAAGAAGAATTTTTAGTTGGCAAGGGGCAAAACTCATTTAAAATTTAACTTAATTTTTAAATAAATTTGATATTGCGATCAAACTTCAAAGGCAGTATTCATCAACAAAAGAAAAACATATTACTTCTGGCATTTAAAACGCAGAACATATTACTTCTGGCATTTAAAACGCAGTCAATTTGCGGATCATTAATAAGTCGAAGTCGTAATTACATTGAAGGGATTGCACATATGCACAACATATTCAAATCATTAAATAGTGAATCAAAATCATTCAAGACTCAAATATTTATATGGGAAATGCTAACCGGTGCCTCCGGGCATTGGTTAAGGATATGAAAAAGGAAATTATATAGTAATTAATGCATTGAAATTGTGTAATTAATTTATAATAAAGTAAAAAACAATTTCCTTTTATGGTAATAATTCCCTTTTATAGTATGCTTAACCAGTGCCCAGGGACACCGGTTAGCAGGACCCTATTTATATTTATATTTATATTCATACAGTATTAGACAAAAATGGATATTTAATCAATGATATTAATTCTTATAGTCATTAAGGTTATCAATGCTTTTGATTCTTCCTAATTAACGTGATCAATGCTTTTAACTATGATTTTAATTGATTAACATGTATCGTTTCTCAATCAGACTTTGATTTGTAGTAACTGAAGTTCCTGCCGATACTACTCACATTTGCACTTTATTTTTGTAGGTTTCTCTTTCGCTCTCATAATCAACGAAAATTTGAAATTCTTCTTGATAATTTTACTGTACTTCAGCGCGTGTCTTTTTTTTTTAATGACAAATGTTATAGAATAGTTTTTTTTTTTGAAGGAGAGGAATAGTTATTAGATTAATTTTTCAAATTTGTCTGGTTTTAAAGACAATTGGTTTCAAACCTATTAAGCTAACCAAGCTTATCTTGTGCACATCTCTTAATAGCTTGACTTATGTAATGTCTCTAATTTGTGTCATGTTAAACTTTAATCCAATGAGTATTATAATTATTTTACCTAGGATCAAAAACCATTTTTCACTTTTTATATAAAAAAAACATTTTTCAATGAAATAGTTTTAATTGTGTAAAAAAAAAAGTGAGCCACCAGAAAAGAAATTGTTTTAATTGATTTGATAGAATATGAGATATAATTGATTGCCTTTTTTTTAACAGCAAATCAAAGACTTTATTGAATTGTGTATCGAACTCGAGACGCATCCATAGTACAAAGGGAATGTCAAAACGGGGGATTAATTAGAATTATACTATTTGATTGTCATTTTTGCTTTGTTTGGGGCTGTTCTTTTTGTTGTAAAATTAGGGATAAGAATATCTATAAATAATAATCAACAAATAAATATTAGAATCAATTTATGTTAATAAGAATAATCAAGAGAGATTTTAAGGAATTTTATCTGCTTTGAGGTTGTTGTATAATTGGCCACCGACATAACTCAATCAACATCTCTAAACATCAATTCAACAAGACAGCTACAAAATCAACAAACAAGTCTGAGACGTGCTGATTGCATTGTTCTTAAGGATTTTCTGCGTAATTATGCGCTAGTCCCCAGGATTTAACAGACCCTTCCCGACAAGAATCGAGGATAAAAAGGGGGAATCTCTTTAATCTATATATTTTTGAATGATGTATTTTGGACATCAACTACCTTATTTGTGAAATCATTTTCATTTTGAGCAACTGGAGTAAAAAAAAAACTCCTATGGAAGTGAAAGAGTTATTGGTGCATTGAGACTATTTTTAATTTGCTCTCATGCAATTAGTTCGATTACGATGATATATGTTATGTACATAAGTTCACTCTATAACATGCTTTAAAAGATTCTTTCAAAAAAAAAAAATGCTTTAAAAGATAAATGTGAAGTTATTGTTATTAGTTATTGTGTATGTTTATAGCAAGGGAGTACTTCTAAATATGTCGTATTATTCATTAAGTGATAGCACATGAGCTAAGGCAAGATTAAGTGTGCATCTTATAATAATCCAAATATCACATGAATTGGATTTGACTTCTAAATAGCAATTTTTCTATAGCATCCAAGCATATTTGAACTAGAAAACAAACCAAATGGATCTTCTCCTTCCATTGAAACAGAGAGAAAGAAATATTTACGATAGAAAAATTAATTAAGATAGAGAAGGAAAATTGATGATCGAGCGAGAACATTCCTAATATTTTGACAACAATTATCTCTAGCAATTTGTTGTCAGCAAATGATAAGGATCAATCATTAATAAAATTATAAGACACAATAATGAAACCATAAATATTTTATGGGTTTGTCTAACATGTGCAACATTGCACATGTTAAAATAACTAATAGTAGTAACTTTTTCTTGGAAAACAACAATTATTTATTCAAAAGTTTTATATTTAATATTAAATATACAAGTTTCAATACAAAATTTCTATTTTAAACTTCTTAACATGTGCAAATTTGCACATGATAGAAAAACCCATATTTTATAAATGTAAAATTGCATATTAGAACTTTTCAACAACAACGACCTCAATGTGACAAATGTAAGTTTGCATGTGTATGCCTCTGTGTTACTAGAAATCTCAGATGCCTTGCACCATGGGACTATCAATTTAATTCATATTCCAAGGGAGAAAAATATATGTGCTGATTTTATGACTAAGAAGGGTGCTCATTCCGCTTCTTCAGCTCACTGGGATCGTTCTCAAGATGGCTTAGAGGCTCTCCTTCTGAGAGACAAACTAGCTATTGATTGCTAAAAACAGAACTTTTCAACAACACTCGTGATATTTTTCATGATTAATGCTTTTAAATAAATGTATCAATGACATTAAATGTGCAGAATGTTAGCGATTGATTGCTAAAAATTTCCACGGTCTTATTTTTTTCACTGCACTATTAAAGTTGTAAGTTAATTAATAGTACAGTGAAAAAATAAGTGGGTGTAATATCTATATATATCACACCTCTATTATAGATAAATGAGTGTGATAACAAATAGATAACACCTGTTTTAGAATAAAAAAACGGTGTGAAATGTGGACTCAATTTCTAAAAAAAAAAAAAGAACACGATGGCAGTAACAACTACCATAATTGCCACTTTTTGGGTTATTAAGCAGATAATTATATTTATGACCCAACAAATATATATATATATATATATATATAAACGAATCAAATAAATGGTACAAACTGTTCAAGCCAATTTTAAAATAAAATACAACCAATCAGCGCACAAACATAAATAAAAATTGACTCCACAACACCCTCCTTAACTTACAACCTAAATCCACACTGCGCAATTCCTCACATACAAACTAGTTACACAATAGGCAAACACTTCTTTCTTGTACCTTAAATTTCATAATAGCAAAAATGAAATTTTATACTAAATAAACAAAAAAAAAATCAAATATTCCTAGAACTAGATGATCCGCTTGTTCCTCATTCCAAGCTTCATGCACATAATGCAATCTTTCTACAATTAGATAACAAATAAGAATAACATTTGTTACACTAGAACAATAGCAAAACAAAAATATATTCTAATCAATAGAAGTAGGTACAAAACTCGCAGCTTCATAAGCTTCATTCTCTTATCAACAAATAACTGAAAAGGTAAGTTCTTAAAATTGTATCTTATAATGTACAACGAGACTGTGATTCACTTACAATTGTGATTCGTTTACAAGTGTATCCTTGAATCTGTAGTTCAAATAAATCAGTATCATTTTATCGTCACTAATTATCCAAACCTTTCTTATCATTCAGGCAATAGAAGGATACTTGTTTTAAAGCTCCCAAGCATAATAAAGTAACTTTTTTATAATTCATCTTCTAAGGAAAATATAGGCTCCATCGACTTCAAATTTGTTTTATTAACTTTTATATAGTACAGATATCAGAATTATTTGGGTCAAGAAAAAGTTAAAAAGAGGCAATCTACAAGAAGACAAGGAAAGCTATTTATCTACTACCTTAATCTTGACACCTACATAATAAATACAAAAAAAATGTAAACATGGCAACATACCTTTAGCCTCTTGAACTTCAATGAAGAACTTCTTTTTATGTGTCATCTCTTCATAATACTTCACTTTGAGATCACTAACGCCTACTACTTTAAACTATTAAACAAAAAAAAAATTCACATATCTATGTTCCCTATGTATTCATAACACAAGCACATTATAATTTAATGACTTTGACTTGTAATAATTCTTTTTGGATAGAAATAAAGTCTACTTATCCTATGTAGAATAAGTAAACATGATAACATATACCTTTAGCCTCTTAAACTTTATTGAAGAGCTTTTTTCTTTGTGTAATCTTTTCATAAATTTTATCTACGGTATACTAACATGTGAAACAAATGATTTAGCCTTCATGTTTGGGTTTCCATCACTTCCTGGAGACATGCACTCCATCCCAATGATAGTAGTCAAACCTGCACAAATAAAAGATGAGTTATCTATATTCTTCACATAATAATGCTTAGCCAAGATAAAAGATCAAGACAATTCTCTAAATATAACAAAGTACCATGATTGCACTCACTCTCGTGTACACAACCATACACCATTCTTTCCCCTTTCTAATATTTTAAAGGCTTTCCCTTAACTTGGTCCTTTTCTTCACTCCTGACTCCAATGATTCACCAGCATCTGGGAAGATAGAATTAGAATATTTAACTTAACAACAAAGGAAAATCTTCAAAATTAATGAATGATAATAAGATATAATTGGGAAGTACAAACCTGTAAGGTTCTTCCTCTATAGAAGTCTCTTCCCCTTGGACCCTTTTTGCGCACATATCTTAACTCTCTTTTGCCTATTAACAGGTTCTGCAGAACCAACTATCTTTTCCTGTACTAGAGGACAGTGATTCAATTCTAATAGCAACAAGCCATAAAACATAATATTGTCACATTCATGTGCTTAAAGGGAATGACAGCTGTTCAATCTGCATGGATCAAATACAAATTCAGTGCTGATACTCTTGATATGTTCCTGAGAATTTTAAAAAATGATAGTAACTCTAAACATAACTCTCTGTCAATTACCTTTACTTTTTCTTGTAAACTAGTAACCCTTAATGTGCTTCAAGGAACAACAATAAGAAGAATAACATAAGCAAGAGCAGATACAAGTGTTGAAAAGAGTGAAAAAAAGAGAAATCAGAATAATAGGATTGGCAGCAAGATAATAATAATGTGACAGTACAATGAATTGGACTTAAAAGGGACTAATAATGTGTTAATATAATAACTTGGACTAGAAAAATATTAATTTGTATAATTTAGTTCTATAGCCACCAATAAGCTCCTATAATCACATTGTTTAACCTATCAAAGTACAAACAATTAATCATAGGAGTATTGTGTTGTTGTTATATAAAGAAAACTAATAATCACCTTCATATTTAGTGATGACATGCTTACAAACACACCATAATGGCAAATACACAAGCCCTTACACATAACTCAACTGAGGTTGATCTGCACGGTTGATAATTTTGTAGATCCTTCATTATACAACAGAAGCAACTCTTGTCAGAAAAGCTATGAAATTAGCATGAACACATACTCATAACTATATCCAAAATACATTAGACTTTTACAACAATTCACAGAAACATAATAATGAATAACTCAAATCAAAGAAATAATCACAAATTCAACAAGCTGCACACACAATGATCAAAACTCATAATATTTAACTTCAACGGAAGCAGTTTCTCAGCGCCTCTAATATCATCACGTGCCGGTAGCCTCATAAAATAAACCAGCAACCCTCACAGGTGACGTCACACACATAGACTTTTCTGCCGTCAAAGGCCAAAACAATGTGTACTAGTCACTGGCCGCAATATATAGGGTTTAAGGTTGTGATAGTGAATATCTCTAACAAATACAATCTAACAACATTGCTGCAAGGACTCAACAAACTGATGAAACCATTAGGTACAAAGGTAATAAAATTTATGACAAATTTTCAAAACTAATCAAAGTTGACTTCTATTTCACTCACGTAATCACAATACATATCTACAAATGGACTCAAGTTTTGGTATTTGATAATATAATCAGTCATTACAATTTTATTAAAACCCAATAATACAAAACTTAATTTTGAAAATTAAATCTAGTCAAATAACAGAACAAATAACTTTCTTAAAACCAGATATCTCTGGCGTACTCTATAAACTTAAATTCCCTAAAAAATTAATATCAATCATTAATAACCTTTTACAGGAAAAAAAAATACACAAAAAGCAAAAATAAAAACAAAAATCCCAAATCCATATACTGATTGGAAGCAAACAACATAAAGAAAGGGTCTTCAATTAGAAGAAACAAAAGGAAGCATTAGATTTCAAAATCGAAATTTCCAAATCAATTACTGAAAGAGATAAAGAGAGAACTTACTGAAACACAAGGTTTGAGAGTGAATCGTGGCTGAGATGGCTTAGACGGGAGAAACTGAATCGACAGTTAGAGAGAGGGAATTGTATCGGTCGAAATTGTAATTTGGATGAGATTAGGAATCGATTGAGAGAGGGATCGCGTGTGAGTTAGCAGGGGAGTGGGAGAGAGGCAAATACGAAGAGAGGAAACATATTGATGATATATTTTGTTTATTTTTTAGTTATAGGGAAAATTTTAGTTTGCCCCAGGATTGCGAAGAAAAGATAATTTTGTTTTGTTTTTTAAAAAATCATATGGAGAAAAGACATCACACCCTTTTTCTTAAAATCACGTTTTCAAACTTACTCATTAAAACAAATTTTTTAATATATTTACAAAACTGCCACCTAATTTATATTTCACACATTTTTTTAATAAAATAGGTATAATACAAATAATTCTTATATCAATTTTGCACTAGTGTGGATCACCAAACAAATTAACAAATTTATGAGGTCAAACACATTTTTTGGATGAGTCTTGCAAGAATCACTTTAATTCCGACTTATAAGAACAATATGATATACAATCCTTTCAAAGATATACAAAATTGTGCAAATTATTAGGGGATTAAAATTATGAATCATACCGTGAAGTTATGAAAAAGGTTAATCAAACGAAGATTAAGAAAATAGCTTAAAGTTATTGATGTTGTATTGGACATGGTGTTGGGCTCTAAAGAACCAACCCAATATTAATTTATTTTTTTTGAAAAGATAAAATGGAATTTATTAAAATTGCAATGAATCTTAATCAGCACAAGGAGTGCTAAGTTAGGAGTCTTAAAGTAGCAAGATACAAATGATAGGTGGGGAGCCCCCAATGGAAAACTCATACACACGTGAATCAAAG
>Ga0315914_1008998_pt1 | contig 13026 bp, 4 predicted proteins | sample MpolenodulesMG_FD_203920 | JGI IMG/M metagenome (GOLD analysis project Ga0315914, IMG submission 203920) | Medicago polymorpha root nodule microbial communities from Los Angeles, California, United States - elongated nodules | ecosystem: Host-associated > Plants > Roots > Nodule | place: USA...
ACACACGCTATATATATATATATATATATATATATATATATATATATATATATATATATATGTCTGTTTTTTGTTTCGGTTTCCTTTATCATTTAAAAAGTGTAACAAACTATATGAGCATATTTATACTTTCTTTTTCATTATCTCAATTATACCCTTAAACAATATTTCTACAATAAAGATCGTTGTTGGTGTCATTAAAAAAAAGAATTTAAATTATATTTTTTTTTGATATATTGTTGGTGTCATTGAAATAAATAATCATGATTAGTTTGCTTTGTTATTACTTGAAAGCAACAAACATTTATATTTTTAGTTTTAATCCATATCAAAATTTCATAAAAAAAACACCGTTAATAATTTACAAACGTTAGCGCAATATAAAGAGCGGAAAGACGGGCACCTGAGTGCCCATCTTCTCGCTAGTAGAAAATAAAAGATAGACTATTGACTGATACTATGGGGATTAGAAAATTTAAAAAATATAAGGAGTAATTTGTTAAGATATTTATGCTAAATAAATATTAAATATAAATTAAAAGCTTAAATAAAATAAGATCAAAGTAATAGTAGTATATAAAGTTTGTTGAGATATTTATGCCAAATAAAATATTAGATTTATAAATTAAAAATAATAATAAAATATTAAAAATAAACGACAAAATTGTTTCAAGCACCGGCAGAACACGAAGCGCTCCTTGTTTCGTTTCAAAAAGGGGAAGACACGGGTTATTCACATTTCATTTGATGGTTAGAGGCAAATTGAAAGCTAAGCAGTGGTAATTCTAAAGATCTCCCCGGAAAAAAATAGAAATGTCTCCTACATTACCTGTACTATGTGTAAGTAGCAACGTAATTTCGTAGAGTCATTCGGTCTGAATGCTACATATACTATTGACTATTTGATTGATAGTTTTTAAAGAGAGAAATAAGTGGGGAGGTTGAAGTAGACTTAACAAACTCATAATATGTAACCAAAAAAACAACCTCATAACATAAGATTGGCCGGATCAATTGCATGCAATATCAGATTGAATCAAACTTAGTAAAAGGAGTCTAATTTGGAAGAATTCAAAAACCAAGGTTAGTATTATAAACGTAGATGCTTGAGTTTTCGGAAACACAAAAAATACTATTGTTTTAAAATTAAGTTGCTACAAATTTTGACTGAGTTTTATTTTTTTTCCAGCTTCTTTTGACTATTTGAAAGATCATGGGGATAAAGTATGAAGGACGTGCTATTGGAGTAGACCTTGGAACTACTTATTCGTGTGTTGCTGGAGAATCACAATAGAGTAGAGATCATCTACAACGACCAAGGCAACAAAACTACACCTTCTTTTGTTGCTTTCACTGATGATCAAAGGTTGATTGGTCCTTACGAAGATGCGAGAAATTGCAGAGACATATCTAATGTCACCAGTGACAAATGCTGTTGTTACTGTGCCTGCACATTTCAATGATTCTCAGCGAAAAGCCACCATAGATGCCGGTGCCATTGCTGGCTTTAATGTCATTCAGATAATTAATGAACCTACTGCTGCAGCTATTGCGTATGGTTTTGACATGAGAAGTGACTGTGATGGTAAACGGAATATTTTGGTCTTTGACCTTGGTGGTGGTACTTTTGATGTGTCTATCCTAACAATCAACGGCGATGTCTTTGAAGTAAAAGCCACTGGTGGAAACACTCACCTTGGAGGAGAGGACTTTGATAATAGAATGGTAAGCTACTTTGTAGAGGAGTTCAAAGAGAAGAATAAAGTGGACATTAGTGGTAACCAGAAATCCTTAAGGAGGTTGAGAACTGCCTGTGAGAGGGCAAAGAGGACACTCTCTTTTGCTTTAGTCACCACCGTTGAGGTCGATTCTTTATTTCAGGGAATCGACTTCTGTTCATTAATCACTCGTGCCAAGTTTGAGGAAATTAATATGGATCTTTTTAATGAGTGTACGAAAACTGTTGAGAGTTGTCTTAGCGATTAAAAAATATGCATGAGTGATATCGATGATATTGTTCTTGTGGGTGGTTCGTCTAGGATTCCCAAAGTGCAAGATATATTGCAAGACATTTTCCCGGAGAAGGTTTTATACAAGAGTATCAACCCAGACGAGGCTGTTGCTTATGGTGCAGCTGTTCAAGCTGCTATTTTAAGCAAAGGCTTCAAGAATGTCCCAAACTTGGTGCTGCAAGATGTTACCCCATTGCACTTGGCATCAGAGGAGGTGTTGATCATGTCATGATGGTGGTGATTCCAAGGAACACTACCGTGCCTGTCAGGAAGACAGAAGAATTTAAAACCCTTGAAGATAATGATGATAGTGGTGTTATCTTGATTAGTGTTTATGAGGGTGAGAGAGCAAGAGCGCAAGACAACAATCTGCTTGGTTCGTTCAAGCTTTTTTGCCGTCCAGGTGCTCCTCGTGGCACTCCCTTGGAGGTATGTTTTTCTATAAATGAAAATGGCATTTTAACAGTTTCTGCTAAGGAAATATCTACAGGAAATACGAATCAGATCACCATCAACAATGAAAAAGAAAGATTGTCAACATTTGAAATTAACAAAATGATTGCAGATGCTGAGAAATACCACATGGAAGATAAGGAGTTTTTTAGGAAGTCCACAGTAATGAATGCTTTGGATGATTGTGTTTACAAAGTGAAGAATGCCTTAAAGAAGAAGGATGTTAATTTAAATCTCTCCCGTAAAGAAAGGGAAAAGATCAACAATGCAATTACCGTCGCAACAAGCTTGCTTGATAAGAATAACAACAAACAGCAGAAAATAGATGTTGTTGAGGATCATCTCAAGGAGCTGGAGATCATGTTGGAAAGGCTTGTAGTCAATACTGGCATTGAGAATAAACCCAAATCTTCTTTTTTAAGATCTCTTTTCAATTCATGTCTTGATCATATATATAGTATTGAAGTTTAGGAAAAGGCTGTTTTCAACATTTTACTTAAATTGTTTCGGTTTTATGGCTTAGGGTTTTAGGTTTTTTTTTTTTCATATTCTAATTTGAGTAGCATATTTGAAAATCATCATTCTTCCAGATCAAGATCCTTCTCAGGCTTTTTGTGCTCTAGTTAATAATATTTGCAAATATGTGCAATCCCAAATGTATAGATACATAAACTGATACATTGGTTTCAAGGATGAAAACTGAGAAGTTATGAAGAAACTATGCCATTATCTGCAATGTAAACTATATGCTAAAGTGTGAGGGAAGATATTGTGAGAAATTACTCTCATTTTTATAACATGCATGGCATTGGAATATGTGGTTTTTTTTTTTATTGGCTATAAAGTCATTCTTCATTTTAAGTCATATGCTAGTTTCCATTCCAGTTGCCCAGTTGAATGTTGCTACATGTCACATGTGTAATGTGATTGTCTGTTGCACTTGTAGCTTCTAGGCAAATGGGGATGAAGACACATTTGTAGCTGCATTTGTAATCTTCTTTTTTAAGATCTCTTTTCAATTGATGTCTTGATCATATATATAGTATTGAAGTGTCCAACCGACCAACCGTTGAAAACCTTTCTTTGAGATCTTGCCAAACATCAATATCATTCTCAAGAAACACAATTGTTTTGAGAAATTGGAGAAGAAACATAATTAAGAAGCCAAGAAATGACTAAGTGATTGCATTACTCCCACGCCCTCGATTTAAATCAAGTAGATTACAAACTGGAACTGAACCATCAATAAAAACGAGTTTGTTCTTGGCACCAAGGGCTCGTTGTATTGATCTTGACTAAGAAAGATAATTCAACCATTCAATTGAGGTGTAACCACAAAGTTAGGGCCTAGAATCAACATCAGCATTGAAGGTTGAATTGGAATAGGAATCACGCGTCGTGGCATGATAAAGATGAGAAAAATTCAGAGAAACAAGTATAAGGATTGTGAGAAAACGCAAGAAAAACTACAATATGAAGAAGAATTGCAGATTTACGAAGAAAACTAAGGAAAAGAATTGAAGAACAAAGAAAAAGTCATCAAAGATTCAAGGTGAATCAAGGGATTTTGCGACTGATACCATATTATGATATTAGAATTTGAGAGAGTTTGAGAGAGAAAGTGAAATTAAATAGAGGAATATTATTCATCGAATCTTATTGAATAGTGATTGTTCATACATTATGTATATAGAAGCTTTGATCTAATTATTTCTAAGATAACTTCTCATGCAAGTAACCACCAATCTAACCAACTTAACGTGTCAAATGACTTAAAACTTATTAAGCCAACTTGAAAGCTTATTGTATTTCATTTCTGAAAACCGTAAACACCGCCTATTATATTTTTGCTACTCATGTTTTTTTAGGCAATTCATATTACACTTGTATGTACCATCATTTGTAGTTTCATTAGCTATTATATTAATTTAGTCTTTTTTTTAGGTAGACAAAATGGAAGAGTGGCGGTTCGAACTCCAGACAAAACGTTCGGTTTAACAATTTTAATATTTTGATAATTCTAAATGTAATATGGAAATAATTGGAATAACTCGGTCAGAATAACCCTAAGCATACTCCATTTTGATGATATAAACTAAAGCAATAATATAATTCATCTAATGACACAAGTATTTTATTGCACTGAATGTCATATATCCTTATTTTAATTAATCATGTCTAGTTTATTTAATATACATGTATATTATAAAAGACACACATAACTATATAAAATAAAAGGAATTGTATTTATCATACATTATTTTGTTTGCATTGCAAAATAAATAAGACAAATAATTATTTATAACTACAGTATTTATCTTGAGTGGTTCTGCTTGGCCTGTCAAATAAATTAAAAAGGTCAGAGAGATATAATTTAAAGTGCAAGAGAAATCACAAGAGTTGTATAATTGACTATGACATTCAAACAAAATTATAAGCTTTTAAGTAATATAATTATTTTTTGACTTAACTGTTAAACCCTTGCAGATACATTTTTTATCCACACATAGCTGCGTTTCAGTTGGCATACAAGGAAGATGTAAACAATCGAGGAAAGTAATACACTCACCAACTGTGATGTAAAAAAACAATGTTATTAAAAAGGGTCGAATGATTATGTATAAGATCAAAAAGAAACTTGAAAATGAAGGGAAGAAAAGGCTTACCAGTGTTCGTTATAAAAAGAAATAGGAAAATCAAGAAGATCATAGCATACACAAACTTGATAATTTTAATCATTTTTTTTTCCTTTTTTTGAATGTAACACACAACAAACTATTTTAGCACTATATAATATAAAAGACCTCATGCTATATTTATAAGAAAAACAAACTTGAATTGCAAGAAAGCCTTTTTAAAATCAGAATATTAAATGTCTCTTAAGTATTTTGACATGTTGTTTTGTCCCTTTAGCTCTCTCAATCGATCACTTAATCTAATTATTAAGGATCTCACATAAAATATTGTTGGACATTTTAGTTTATTTTTTGATGACATTATTTTTTTTGGGAGTAATTTAATGGCAATATCATTATATTATTTCCTTTTATCCTTTCATGATAGACAAGGGAAAATCTAAAAAAATAATAGTAGCGTTGAACAAAGGAAAAGTTAGTCTAAAGAGTTAGGAATAATAATACATCCACGAGGTGACCAATGTTTATACATATTTTTTTTTGGTAGTGACGCAATGTTTATACATATGTTAGAGCCTTAGAGGTTTTGTATAGTCAAATTTAATACAATATCTAATGTTTGAATTTCATGATTTATCCAACAATTCATTCATATCAATTTTATGATTCATATATATATTTTTTTAATTAAGCAAATGATTCTTATCTAAATCTATTTTTATATCTATACTCTATATTAAGAAAATATATGATTGTAGACTGATTTAATTACACCCTTTAACAAATTTACCTATAGGAATGCTATATAGTTGGGGTCATTAAAAAAGATAAGAATTTATATTATATTTTCTATATTGTTTTTTTTTCTTTTTCTTTTTTTACAAATATATTTGTTATATTCTTAGTGTAATTAAAAAAGATAAGTATTTTTTCCGAGGGGTAAAAAAGATAAGTATATTTGTTACAATATGAAAAATTTCATAAAAAATATTGTTCATAATTTATACGCATCATCCATTAAAAAGAGCAGACAAATTGACACTCCACTATTGTATCTAAATGCGACATGTATTTAAGAACAGATGAATGAACATCTATTGATTTTTTACTTAAGAAAAAAAACTATTGATTTTGGTATTAAATTATCTTAATAAAGAGAAATGACATATATGCATTAAATTACCTCGTACAATTTATGTTATTTTTTAGGCTTAATAGCAGTTTTCACCCCTTAAGTATTAGGAAATTGCGATTTTGGCGCCCTAACAAAATAAAATACAATCTATCCCCCTAAGTATTGCCCCTTTTGCAATTTTGGCCCCCAGATCAATTTTGACCAAGTCAATGCTGACGTGGGCGCCACGTGCGTAATTTTTATTTATTTTTTAAATATTTTTTAATAATTAAAAATAAATAGAAAATAAATAATTACACAGGTGGTGGCCACGTCAACATTAACTTGGTCAAAATTGATCTGGGGGCCAAAACTGCAAAATGGGTAATACTTAGAGGGCTGAATTGTATTTTATTTTGTCAGGGAGCCAAAATCGCAACTTCCTGATACTTAGGGGGTCAAAACTGCTATTAAGCCAATTTTTTAAAGCAAAATTAGAGTACATAGATATCACATAATACCCAACACATTCCAACTATGTTATTCCAAGGTGTTTTTCACATAAAGGACAATATGAAACCATGATAAAACCCTTTTTTCTAAGATTGTTATACGTAGTTACCACATTATGGAGAACTTTCCAAATAAGTAACAATATGGAAGGAGGAATAATACACTAGGACCAAATACTTCTACCCCAAGAAACTACACTGATATATGCCTCTTTCAAGTGCACCTTACCCGATTTGGAACTATCCAAAACCCTAGAATCGACAATAGGATTAGAAGGAATAACCATAGTCATAATATCAGAACAAACTCAAAGGATCTTATCCTGCATGATGTCAGGTAAGTCACACTCACCATCTTTGATAAAATCGAGTTTTTTTTTTCTTCTGATCCACACAAAAAAAAATGTTGGTTTTGCCCTAGTTGAGTTTTTATTTCCTCAATTGCCCTAGTTTGAGCTGTTTTATTTTATTTTTTTATCTTTTAGTGGGGGAAGTCACACCATTTCATTTGGCGTGACACACCAGAAGCTGACACGTGTTATGCAATGATTAGTCCAACCATCAATGTCTGTATTTTGTCTTTTTGCGCCAGCGAAGAAACCAATTCCAGGCCACCACGTGTTTTGGAAGAAGACAAAGTCAATAAACCACTGCCAGGCCGCCGCATGTCCAAGGGAGTACGAATATTGAGAAGTTTTTTGGAAGGGCACACATGGGAATCGAACCATAGACATCAACCAATATACAAAATTTTCTCTACCGCTGGGCTAACCATTTCTGTTGATATGTTATGCAGTTGAATGACTATTAATACAAATCTTCTCCTCAGTTTCACTTTCACATGTTAGTTCTATATCTCTTAAATTACAAATCCCTTAAAAAAAAATCTCTTAAATTACAAATATAATTGGCATCCAACACTTGTGTTATTTTTATTTTATTTTATGGATTATAAAAAAACTTCTATAGAAAAAGTATTTCGAATTAATATTTATTTTGCTATGACCCAAGTTAAAGAACCCAAAAGTAAAAATATTCCCTCATGTTTTGTGCATTCTATTTATTACATATTCAAAATTTAAATTTAATGCACACATTTCAACAAAAAATTACTATATTCGATTCATTAACTTGTGTCTTAAGGACACGAGTTAGTTTTTCCCTTGTTCTATATATCTTTTTTATGACGGATATTAAATAGCATCCACAGTTTGTGTTATTTTCATTTTATAAAAAATATGGATTAAATATAAATTGAGCATTTATGGAATCTTTATTTGAGGGGATAACATTTATAGGAATTAAAATCAATTTTAGTAAAGATAAAAATATAAATAATTTTTTAAGAATATAAAAGTATAAATGCTTAATTGCACTTTTGGCCCCCTATGTGTTAAGAAGTTGTGATTTTGGCCCCCTAACTAATTAAAATACAAAACAACCCCCTATGTATTGGATCTTTGGCAGTTTTGGCCCCCGAGACCAATTTTTACTCGGTCAACGCTGACGTGGCACTTCAAATCTGCCACGTGTGCATTGCTTTGAAGTGCCACGTCAGCGTTGACCGAGTCAAAATTGGTCTAGGGGGCCAAAACTGCCAAAGATCCAATACATAGGGGGTTGTTTTGTATTTTAATTAGTGAGAGGGCCAAAATCGTAAATTTCTTGAAACATAAGGGGCCAAAAGTGCAATTTAGCCAAATATAAATAACTCGTTAAAAATGATCAACAATGTCGTGATATTATTTACATAATTGTTGACTATTTATGTATTATATATCATTTAACTGCGTCCGCTCCAACAACATTTAACTGTCGTTGGGTTCAATTAGATAATTTTGGGGTGTTAAACAATTTTCATAGAAAAGATGTATGGAATAAACATGATTGAACCTCTAAAACAAACAAACATGATCAAAATATTAGTAAATAAAAAAGTGAAACTGTATGATGTTTTAAGATTTATATTTATATAGCTGCCAATCATAACATCAGTCTTTGGCCGCACAGCTGGTATGTACCCTCTTCCCTAATTATGTGCGCGTGGCTCAAATCTTATCCTCGCTACTTAAAATTTTGGTTTAATAGCAGTTTTAGCCCCCTAACTTTTCTAAAGTTGCGACTTTGGTCCCATAAGAAAACAAACTACAAAATTGTCCCCTAAGTTTTGCACCTGTGGCAGTTTTGGCCCCCAAGGCCAATTTTGACTCGGTCTACGCTGACGTGACACCCTAAGTGAGGTGCCACGTGTTATTTATTTTTTTTTTTTGGCCTTGGGGGCCAAAACAGCTACAGTTGCAAAACTTAAGGGACAATTTTGTAGTTTTTTTCTTAGAGGTTCAAAATCGCAACTTTGGAAAAGTTAGGGGCTAGCCTAAATTTTTTTCACAATTTTCAGATTACGCGGCCAGGTGGCGGTCTGGCATTGGTTAGTTAACTGAAACTAAATGACAAACAAAAACATGCCTTCAATAAAGGTAGCCGGGCCAATCATCCAGTGACATGTGGCATTTAATAACTTGTATCTCGTCATTTCAAATGGCGTGACAGTACTTTAATTAAAAAGAATTAAAAAATTGTAGAAACTAAGGCAATTGGAGAAATAAATTTTCATGTAGGGCAAAGCCAACAATATTTTTTGTGTCAGGTGCATAAAAAAAAAACTCGATAAGGAAACACTAGTATTTTCAATGTCAATAACATCACAAATTCTATTATGTATCCATTTGTCAGACCATATTGATACGTTGTTGCCATCTCCAAGCTTCCGAGAACTGTTCTCTAAGATGACCATCAACATCTTTCCTAAACAAAGCCAAATGGATGATTTAATGTAACCATACTCAAGGTTATTGTTGATGAAGAATCTCGTATAAAGAGTATTGGAACATTGATTATTATTAGTTATTAATTCATAACAAAGTTTGAGACGATCAGCTTCATTAATCTTGGTAATGCTGCACAAACAAAGACCTCCACAATTAATATGAGCACAATTTTTGTGAAAAGAGAGAGTTATTAGCCTTATCGAACCAATGCTATCAGACTATACAAAGTTCCTAATTCATTTGTCAATGGTTTTAAGGAAGGGACATGCCAATCTTAGATTTTGAATCTACGGATAAGCATGTCATGGACCACAGACTTAACTAACTGAAACTTACCCATCATAGAGAGAAGGCTATCTTTCAGTAGTTGTTGCTAGTGTTATCATCTCAAACTCCATAGTAGAGTGAGCTAATATAGTTTATTTCTTAAATTTCCAAGAAACAGATTCTCCATCAATATTAAATATATTCATTGGTCGCTTTGGAATCATCTGATAAAGTGTTCCAAGCTGCATATGTGCACCCTTCCAGGACAGCAGGAAACCTTTGATAATGTAATCCAACATTCATGGTTATTTTTAGGTGTTTGTCAATGCTCATTAATTACTAAGTTTACTGACAAACCTACACAACAACCCCACGACAAGTCGAGCCTTGTATTTAACAACAAGACAGGGCCGGCCCATAGCCCGTCGAGGTTGGGCTATGGCACCGGGCCTCCAATTTTTTGGGCAAAAAATATATATTTTTTATATTTAAGACACTAAATAATGGTAATATATCCGTTAAAAGCAAATTACATAAATCTGTTTAGTGTGCTTCAGTGATGCAGTTAGTTTGTGTTGAGTGAGAGGTCATGTGTTCAAGTCCCACCATAGTGTAATTTTTAATAATTTTTTTAAAATGACTTTTTTTTTGGGGGCCCATAATTTTATTTTTTTGCATTCCTTATAAAATTAAAACTGGGCCTATGAATTTGTTAAGACGACCCTGCAACAAGTCCATCGGGTTTTAAATTATTATTTTTTTCAAAATTCATTTACAACCTATGGATTTGAAACCAGGAGGCAAGTCTATCAAATGCATGTCTTGTTAGTCTCTAGAGAATCCATCTCATCTTTTATGGATTCTTGCCATAAGTCAGCATTCAAGGAAGACAATGTTTCTTGAAGGCTAGTTGAATCCTCTTCTAATGTACATACAATGTAATCAGCCAAATATTCTTTAGAAACTTGTGCTCTCCTACTTCTTTGAGGTTCTGCTACATCTGGTTCAATGTTCTCATCACTGCTTCTGATCGTTGAGATATGACCAGTTGCAATGCCCCCACTATTTCTTAATTTAAGGAGGAATTAAATTTCATAGAAATCAACATCGTTTGATTCTATGATTACTTTAACATTTATGTCAAAAACCTATATGCTTTGTTATTAATAACATACCCAGTGAGTCCACATTCATAAGTTATACTAGTGAGTTTTACTCTCTTGAGATCTGGAATCTGAAGATAGGCTAAACAATCCCAATTCAAAAATAAGACAAGTTAGATTGTCTTTTCTTCAAAATTTCATAAGGAGAAATTTTGTTCTTAAATTTACGCACTGTATAGAAGAAAACGTCTTAAAATTGTTGAAACAATAGTAAAAAAAGTTAAAAATATTTTCGGTCACCGAAGAGATTACTAGGCTGAATTGCAGACTAGGTCGCTCTCTTTAAGACGTTTCTTGACACTACTCAAATCATGCAAGCAAACTATCAACAACGGCATCAAGATAAAACATCCAGCTACAATTGTATCGATGTCTTACTGCACTGTAAGATCCGTTCCAAAAATACACCTTTAAATATGGTTCTAAGACCACTCCATTATGGTATTGATACCACTCTACTTTGGTACAGAGACCATTTAAATATGGTACTCAGACCATTCTAATATTGTGTTTCCACCGTTCTAACCTCTAAATTCTTCAAGGGTATAAAATATTTAAAGATAGTATATTTTTAAAATCATTCTTATATTTGAAGGAACAAAGTTTTAACGAAGGGAGTATGCTCTTAAGAAGGACTCTGATTTTAAAAATACTCTTATTTTCGAAGGGACAAAGTTTTACATAAGGGACTATGCTCTTAAGAAGGACGTCTATGATTTTAAAATACTCTTATTTTTAAAGGGACAAAGTTTTACCGAAGGTACTATACTCTTAAGACCATTATTAGTTTTGAAGGACATTATATCTAGAAGGGACTAAGTTTTTAAGAACACTCTTTAAATACGGCGGGACGGAAAAAAGGGAGAAGAAATGAATAGTTTGTCAACACAAGCTGAAGGAGGGAGAAGAGAGATTTTTTTTAACACCTCAAGAGAACTTTTGATGCGAGTAGGAACGATATGAATAAGCTCCTTATATGGTAGAGGAGCCAAAAATCGGTTACACATCAAATGACTGAGATTGTTCGACCGTTGACAAAATCAATGGTGTGATCTCTCCTCTTTAAAGAACACAATAATGTAGAGTTGACTAGGGCAGGTGCGCGCATGCATGTGTTCAACATATGCTAACATGTGCCAAGCGTATGCTGACACGTGCAAATCTCTTATGTAGCGATAACGTGCACCGAAACAAAAAGTTCAAAAATACAATTAATTAAATTTCTCTTAAAAAATAATACCTCCATTATATAAACACTAATATTGTGTGTATAATCTACCTGATATGGGACATAGTAATTTTTCAATTCACACAAACACACTTGGTGTTCCAACAGAGCCATCCGCCCATGGCCATCGTTCTATCCAATCTCTTCTCAACTTCTCTATCTGCCCATTTTTTCCACCACCACGTATAAGGATAACCCTCCATAACGATGTTAATAGGGTTGCATCATTAACTGGCTCCCGGAATCATTGATTAGGATGATCATTGTACAATCTTCTAGCATTAACCCTCCATATCGCTATTTGAAATTCATTGTACAATCTTCTAGCAAAATAGTAGTATTCCATTTCGGCCAAATAGTTTTTTTTTTTTTTATACGTTTACAAAATTTGTAATCACTTAAACACTAAACGGATTATAGTTTTGTATTTTAACTGGCAAATGATTCCTATTTCATTGGAAGTTTAATCAAATATACTGGTCTGCATGTATGATTAGGGGTGAGCAAAATATCCGGTTGCATGGATAAAACCACATCCAAATCTAAAACCATATTTAAATAACTGGATATTTACATATGGATATTAATCGGTTTATTCATAAACGGTCGGTCATCCACTTTGATAAATCCGATTTTTTTTTTGATGTCCAGATCCATAACCATATATTTTGCTACTGTAATTTTTTTTTACCGTATTTTTTTAACAAAACCGTATTTTTTTTAACGAAAATATCTCTCTTTTTATCAAAGCTTATTAGGATCTCTTTTTTCAACACAACTTATTCAAAACAGCTAATTTATGCAAAACAACTT
>Ga0315914_1009000_pt1 | contig 13023 bp, 8 predicted proteins | sample MpolenodulesMG_FD_203920 | JGI IMG/M metagenome (GOLD analysis project Ga0315914, IMG submission 203920) | Medicago polymorpha root nodule microbial communities from Los Angeles, California, United States - elongated nodules | ecosystem: Host-associated > Plants > Roots > Nodule | place: USA...
CGGGTTAACTTTAATAAATAAGAGATAAGGCATATTTGTTTTGTTCAAAAAAATAGGAGATTGGGTGTGATTTTGTTGAGAAGGAAAAAATAGGGTTAATAACTAAACAGGGGTATTAGAGTAAAATTAACCATTAGGGTTAGGTTAAAATTAGGGCAAACATTTGCTTCCGGGTTAACTTTAATAAATAAGAGATTACACACTCTCTCCTCTTAGAAAAACTTAAATTACGTTCCACTCCTATTTTATATTATAATATACACTCCTCTTTTTTGAGAGTAAAAACCTAAAGTAAATTAACTCCTCTCCCCCCAGGAGATGTTTGAATTACAATCTCCTTCTTTAAAAATTATTTATGTACTACGTTTTAACTCATCTGTACATAGATAAATATTTTTATGATATTTACAATTTTTGATCCACCATTCAAAAATAAATAATTCATTTCTTTTTAATTTCAATGTCAATGATAAAAAATTAATAATTTTATTATTAACTTAATGATTTAGAATATAAAATATATTTTTTACTACCCATATGTAATTGGTTAAAACTATTTGTTTTGTATTGTATCATATTTTATAATAATTTTGAAATCCTTATTTATTAATTTTATTATATTTGCAACAACTTAACCTAATAATTTCCCTCTAAAATGCTGCATTAGGTTAGCAACAATTTAACCTAACAAATTCCATCTAAAATGCAGCGCACCAATTTAATCTATCAAATTCCCTCTAAAATGCAACAATCCCTAATATTTCTCCTCACTGATGAGCTTTTCATTCCTATCATGTTGTGTCATCGTTTGTACATATATATTGTTTCTCTAGACTTTTTTTTTTACAAGTTGTTGTACACTTATTTAATACGTTTACAAACAGAAGCAGTATGAGCAGCCTCCTCAGCAGCAGGCTGAGCCTGATATGGAGGATGAGGGCTTTCCAGAGGGCCTTATGAGTTGTCGCTTTTACATTGTATTGATGTACTCTATCAATTTGAATGAATGTATAGCATTTATTTTTGTCAAAAATAATATACTCTTTCTCTCTCCAACAAACTCTTTTTTTTTGTTGCACATTTTATCTCTTCCATAACAAACAATTTTTTTCCATCAAAATTGTTCTTCTAATTTGCACTTAATTTATTTTAACAATTTTACAATTTTATTTATATAATTTCTACTATTCATGGATCTATTGTTATAAGTAACAAAAGTTGTCCCATAAATCCTAGTTCAGCTGACAAAAATGCCGAAATTGTTAGGCCGGACGTCATGACCGGTGTTCGAATTCTGGTACCTCTACTTTGTGTGTGTGAGTTTATGATGGCTTTGCTATCTCGTCTATCTACCAAAAAAGAAAAGTAACAAAAGTTTTCTTAAAAAAAAAAAAAGAAATTTAAATTTTTCAAATAGATAGGATGGATCCATTATTATAACAAAATTTTGTCCAACTTTTTCTAATAAATTTGAATTTTTCAAATACATAGGATTAACAAGTTTTATTGGAAAAGAGCACCAGTGATTGAGAAAGAAATCACTGATAAATTGTACCTTAAAAAAATCAAAACAAAACAAAACATAACACTAAAACGACAATTAAAAAGAAAAACCTAATAGAGCAACATATATTCAAACCCACCACACATACACACACCCTAGACAACAATTCAAGCCAAGGAATCGTATGGCTCGATGGTTATGGACTAGCAAAGGTACGACATGTTCTAACCCTTGACCTCCTTTCTAGCTTAAATACTAACTTGACTGTCAATATTAACTTAAGTGTCATAGTGTGTAGATATCACCCTGCCGTTTCTAACACTTAAAAACAACAAATTTACCGCACCGGACGCCGTTCTACCGATCATGTCATATGAATATCAATGGTGAATTAGAGCTTTTCCCATCAAAGAAAAAATAGAGTTCTCCCATCTTAAACGTCGCCTAAATTAACAAACAAGAAAATTTTGATTTGACTTTTGTAAGAAAAACGAAATTGGTTAGTTAGCCGGAGAAATTGACAAACACGAGAAAACAAATGAAAATCGGTGCCAACAAAAATAAATGTTTCCAAGTGGGAATATACCGGTGATTATCACTAACAAATTTTAATTTTATTATTATTTTAAAAAAATCACTAACATATTTTAGTTTTTGAGAAATGTTAACGAGTGGTCTGGGACACTCGTAAGTGGCCCGAACATTCGTTAAACACTTTAAATAATATTCCCTCCTTTTCATAATAACTGACTCATTTATCCAAAAAAATTGTCACAAAATAACTGAACCATTTCAATTTTCAATACAATATTAATTATTTTTTCCCCTTTATAACTTTAATTAATACTCCCTTCGTCCTAAATTATAAGCAAAAAAAAAAACTCATTTTCTTTGTCCCAAATTATAAGTAAAAAAGACCAATTTTTATCATATTTAATTATGTTGTTTCAAAAAAATTTCTTTTCCAAAGGAAATTAAATGCAAAGTGCATTCACTTTGCTCTCTCTTTCATTTTTTCAATAACCAATAAAATTTGTTTTTACATCTTCCTATAAAACTTATTTCAAGGATAACACAAGAAACTATGTTGCAAACTACTATGTTTTAGTTTTCTTAATAAGTGTGATTTTTTTGTTGCTTATAATATGGGATGGAGGGAGTAATACTTTCATCATTCCCAAATCACAATTCAATATATTCCAACTTGCACGAATACTTAACAAAAGCACTTAAAACCACTTTTCTCTCTCCTTTATTTAAACATTTTTCTTAATATGTGTGAAATGAGCAAATGACTCAGTTAATTCGGGATGGAGGGAGTAAATTTTTAATGAAAAGTTGTGTATTAAATGCATTGGAAATTGTAATAGCTGACTTTTTTAAAGTATAATTACTAAATTTGAAATTACTAAATTTTTTGCGACTTTAAATTTATATTGTATAGACGTAGTCTATCAATTTGAATGAATGAATTTCGTTTATTTTTGTAAAAATAAATAAATAAATCCATTGATTCTTCTAATAGTATTAGGTATATTTTTCAAAGTAAATATGACTAATTAATAGATAAATATAGAGGCCAACATTGCTATAATGTTCTGATTTGATTATTTAAAAAATTATTACTTACTACAGATTTTCATGACTTGACTATTTTATAAAGATCAATTGTTACCACAAATAATATAAAGTATATTTTCGTCAAATTAAATAAATGAAGTTGATCATTTCTCATCAATACTAATCAAATGGTTGATTGGTTTTTTCAATCAAATATTTAGAGCATCCACAATGGTGGGTACTTTACTTATTTAGCACCAGGATTAATAAGCACCCTCATTGTGGAGAGAAAATGTTTGGTGCTTATAGAGAAGGATGGCTATATAAGCACCCTCTCTTTTTAATTTTCGTGGGTCATATGTAATAAATTGTACACAAAATCAACAAATTTTGTTGAAATACAATGACATTGAGTTATTAATAGGATGTATTTATTAACTTTTTTTTTGAGGTGTTGGGTTGAAGAGATTGGGTGCTTATTAAGTAATATAATTGAAAATTAAAAAAAATAGATGATGTGTACATGCATGACCCACTTAAGCACCCAAAATGGAGTGTTCTGTTGCAGATGGTCTTATACAACCTAATTGATTCAATGATATGATATCTAAAACAATAATGAATATCAATTTATTACAATCGGTTTTATTTTATGATGACAATCTTATAAATAATTGCACGAAATAATGATTTTTTCCATCAAGGGTGGTTAAAAGTGAAAACTATGTCCCTGTAAGCCTAACTCGGTTGGTAGAGACACTGTCCAGTATATGTAAAGAATGAAGTTCGAACTCTAAACATCTCATTTATTCACCTTAAAAAGTGAATCTTTAACCACTATATTACTTAACAAAAAAAAAGGTAAAACAAATGGGATCCTACTCCTATTTAGTACCGTAATTTTAGAAACACTCTTTCTCATATTTTTTGTGGGTCTCATGTGGAGACGTCATTGTAAATCCTTACATTGTCAATCAAAGGTCATTTTTGCTTCTTTACTATGAAAGTTGATATTTTTCTTTTAAAGGTCATTTTTATTGAAATTACTTCTATGTTTATTTACTTTATAACAAAACAATTCATCATAAAGTTCAGAGTTGTGAGGGAGCTTACAATGAGTTGAATTACATTTGGCTAAAAGAAATCCCATAAATAAAATTTAAACCCCACTTATATGTTGATCAATATATACTCATGCGTCTAATGTAGAAGTTTAACTCTCACATGACACATTATATATATCTTTTAAGTAAGAGACTCGCTGTATCTATGATCTGGTGAAATAGCAAACATGGTGTTAGACGTACGACAAGGTAAAAAAGGTGGGTTGATGACAGTTTTATAGACACATGTTTTTGCAGAGTTAGAGGTGATTTTATGAGTTAGTTGAAGGAGTTGAAGATTTATGAGTAATTATTTCACAAAAAAAACCGATTAAAAAACGTCACATCATTTTAAAATATTTAATAAGCATGTACTTTGTAGATCCCACCCAAGACTAAAAATAAAGGTATCTGAAACAAGAGAGATTAGATAAAAAAAATTACATGAAAGTGAATGTACTTTGTGAATGATTTGATCCTACAGTTGATTGGATCATCACATTTGACTAAAAGCAATCCCATAAGTGAGATTAACACCACATCGTCCCCCAAAACCTTAACATATTACGTATATTGGTTATCTCACATATATTTTGCTCAATATCTACTCTTGCATCCATCTATTCTTGCATCCAACGTAAAAGTTTAACTCACACATGACACATTAATATCTTTCCATTAAGTGTGAGACCCTCTGCATCTGTGATATAGTAAGATAGCTAAATAAGACCAGAGGTGCAACATGGTAAAAAATGTGGGTTGATAGCGATTTCATAGATGAACTTTTGTTATTTCTTTCTTTCGTGAGAACAGAGAAATTAAATTAAAAAAGAAATATTAGAAAAAATTGAACATGAGAAAAAGATAAGGGTAAAAACTAAGGAGTGTGTGTTTTATTGTTGGTAATTTTACGGGGTTATTAAAGGAGTTGGAGAATACCGGATAATTATGCTCCCAAAATATTAAGCGCATTAAAAAAATGTCATTTCAATTTAAAATGTCTAATAAACATGTATTTTGTAAACTCATCAAAACACATATACATTGTTAGATATCACAGAGATATAAAAAAAATGAAGGAATCCGAAATAATAGAGGTTAAAATATATATTTTTTCTTCATGAAAGTGAATGACATCCAAAAGACTCAAATTTAAGTTTAAAAAATCAAACAAACGACATCCAAAAACTAACAAAACAAATTATCATAATGTTGGGGCTTCCGTGGGAGCATACATTGGGTTGTATAATCATATTTGGCTAAGACCAACGACACAAGTGAGATTAACATCACATCTTCGATCAAAGTTTTAAGACACTAGGTATATGAGTCATCTCACTAATATCATGGTTGGGTCTTTTCGGGGAGTCCACACTGGTGTGGATCGATACTTTGGAGAAATAACAACCACACAAGTGAGAATAATACCACATGTTCATCCAAAGTTTGAAGTCTTAAACTTATGAGTTTTTTCTCTTATTTGTTGTTTAACCTACACTCTTTTATCTAATGTTGGATTTTAATTGACATTTCATACATCACAATATTCTCTCCTTCAAGTATGACGAAATTTTAGCCCGTGTGCTTGGCACGGGTGTCCATACTAGTACTTAACAAGAGCTTTTAAAACCACTTTTCTCTCTCCTTTATTTAAACATTTTTCTTAATATGTGTGAAATGAGCAAATGACTCAGTTAATACGGGACGGATGAAGTAAGTTTTTAATAGAAAGTTGTGTATTAAATGCATTGAAAATTGTAATAGTTGACTTTTTAAAAGTATAATTACTAAATTTAGAATGGTTAAAGAGTGTGCGGGACGCCGTCGTTAACGAGGCCTTGGTTTTATTATTTATTAAGCCACCTATTTATGTCGGTTCATTTGTCCATTATAAAGTATCATCAACCGCATCAAAATATTGAAATTTCTTCATAGTTGCACTGAGAAAAGACAAAAAAACAGAGATGGAAGGAATAGAACACAGAACAGTGGAGGTAAATGGAATCAAAATGCATATTGCTGAAAAAGGAAAAGAGGGACCTGTTGTTTTGTTCCTTCACGGCTTCCCAGAACTGTGGTATTCATGGCGCCACCAGATTGTAGCTCTTGGCTCCCTCGGTTACCGCGCCGTTGCTCCAGATCTACGTGGCTATGGTGACACTGAGGCTCCAGCTTCAGTAAGCAGCTACAATGGTTTTCACATAGTAGGTGACCTTGTTGCACTTATAGATTTGCTTGGTGTGGAACAAGTGTTTCTTGTGGCTCATGATTGGGGTGCTATCATTGGTTGGTATCTTTGTATGTTTCGCCCTGAAAGAATCAAAGCCTATGTCTGTCTCAGTGTTCCACTACTCCGTAGAAACCCCAAAATCAAGACCGTTGATGCCATGCGTGCTGCTTATGGAGATGATTATTATATCTGTAGATTTCAGGTTCTTCTATTTCTTTACTACCACCTTTCTACTTTTTGTCTCTCTAACCCCTAATTTGATTTAAGCAATCCCTAATATTTTATGATACCAGTTTGACAAAATGTCAAGAGTTACTAATTATAAAACATTAAGATCACTTTTTTTTTTAGGACAAAACCTAGGTACAATTCCTTAGGTGCTTTTCGTATGGTTCTTAACTAAAAATACAAAGTTTTTCAGAGATAACAAACTTTGAGAGAATTATAGGTTTAAGGAAATCATGGTAAATTTAGTTAAGAACAATACGAAAAGTACCTAAGAAATTGTACCTAAGTTTTTTCCTTTTTTTATATATACAGATGTAGGAGAGACTAGAGAGTAATACTTAATAACTAAATTCAGGGATTACTCAAATGATTTTAGTTTGAGTGGTGTTTGACTGTTTGTTGTAGGTTATTTACATGATAATGATGTAGGATTAGTGGATTACTAAACGCCTGTTTGGATAGATTGTGAGATTGTTTAATAGAATTTAAGCTTAAATGTGTCATTTGTCCTTGTAGTTACACAATTTTTTGGGTTTAGTGCCTGCGCTTTTTTTTTGTTTGGTTTTAGTTCTTGTACTTAAAAAAAAATGGTTTTGGTCCTGGCTATTAGTTGGCTGTCAAAATTAACTGAGTGCCACGTGGCTCAATCGTTGCATGCCATGTGGCAAATCAAAAAGAAATATTTACAAATTTAATTAAATCACATAAAGAAATTGATTTATAATTATTTTATTGATAATTAGTAACAGAGTATTAAAAAACCCAGGTCCTCCCTAAAAAAAAAACAGGTCCTTTTTGTGTTACGGTTCTGTACCCCTTCACCATAACAACCGGATTGTTGATCTTCATTTTTACTTCTTCTCTTATGTTTTTCTTCACCATCAACACCTCTATTCTCGATATTATTGTAAGTGGTAAGAAGTAATTCCAGTTTGCACAGCATAAACGGCAATCAAAGGTTTTGTGAAAGGTGAAAACAGGATCCTAGGATTTTCAATTGAATGTGAATCAATCTCATGGTCGTGAAATTGAGAGAAGAATAGTAAATAATTATGTTGTAACAACATAAATGGTGATGACGTGGGATTGGAGGGGATGATGAACAGTAAGCTAATAACAAAACAAAAATCAATTGTTGTATGGGAACTTCTAGTGTACACCTTATAAATTTGGGTACAGTAGAAACTCTTTAAATTAATACTCGGTAAATTAATAAACTTTCTAAAATAATAAATTTGTCCGGTCCCGACTTAGGCCAATGTAAAAAATTGAAAAACTCGATAAAATAATAAGATAATAATTTTTCGGGAGATTCCTTTATAATTTTCGGTCCCAAGAAAATCATAAATTAATAATTCATAGAACTGAAAAAAATATATTACACTCTATTGAAATATGATTCAATAGTTGTCTGTTTTCCTTTAAAGTTCAAGTCTGTTTGGAGTTCATCTCTAACTTTTCTTATTGCATCCAATAGCTCAGGTGTTGTATTTTTGTATTGTATTTTTCCAATGCATATGGACACAGTAGTTAGTAATTTACGTTGAGTCCCAAGGTTCACTGCAACGTAATTTTAAGAGGCATAGATTAATTTGCCTTTTTGTTTGGTATGTACTGTATAATTACTTAAAAACTCTTTAAATTAATAATTATTAATTTATCGATAAATTAATAACTCTCTAAATTAATAAATTTCTCCGGTCCTGACATTATTAATTTATAGAGTTTCTACTGTATAAAGAAACTCTTCCTTAATAGATTGATAAATTATCAATCATTTTAGGAAGTAAAGAGTTATTTATCAAGGTTTATATTTTAGAAAAACATTATTTCATAAGAAAAAACATAATTTCATTGGTTATAAAAATCATATTAAATTTTTAACAATTTATCATAAAAAATACTAAATATTCTTCGTTATGAGTAATAAAAATTCAAAAAAATTAAATTTTATTTCGTCGATGCTTTTGGTAAATAAGATTTAATTTTTATAATTATCAATGATAGAAAATAATTCTTTTTCTTCAAAAAAACAACTCATTTAAATATTAATTTAATTATTTTGTGTACCGGTACACTTAAATATTTGGGTGTACCATAGTGTGCTCCTCGATTTTTAGATATCTAACCATTTATTGATTTGAATCGTCAATCTTTGAACTCTCTACTTTTATTCGTGGGAAGGGAAAAAAGTGAGTAAAAACTCTTATGAGATTATGGATCCGAGGGTTGGTTTCGTTAAGGGAAGATATTAAGCACCCTACACGACTACGGTACTCTGTAGGAACCTTTTGCCTAATTTATATTGTGCTAATTCATTTACTTATTTTGAAAATACTTATCTAATTGTCTAAGTGAAAGAATGGAGGGAGAAGAAGTATGTTTTTGGTTATTTTTTATTTGATTTGTAAGAATTAACTCCTTTGCCTACATACCCTAAAAAGGGATCAAAACCAATGTAGTTCACTCTTAAAAATTTATTTGGTGGGTTAGATTGATTTTTAAGTTTTTGAAAAAAGGTTTTTAGAAGGGATGAGAGACCTCAAAGGTGTAGAAGAATAAAAGAAGTGAGGTTGTTTGATTTTAATTAAAAGAAATCCAAGTCTAATATGAATATTAAAATTGCTCAAAAATTTGATTAAGAAAATAAAAGGAAAATAAACTCTTGGGTTAAAATCCAAGGTTTCTTAAGAAAATATTTGAAGTTTTGCATATTTGATTTTTTTGGAAAAAAAGATTTTTCTAAGCTAACGGAAAAACTATGTGTTTCGACCTAATGTAAAAAAAAAAAAAAAGGAAGTGAAAGGAATTACCAAGGATGTTGGATCCCAAGTAAAATTTCATCCTACAATTACTAGTTGCTCATTTTTAAGGCCCTCAAATTAGTCCAAAAATTACCTAGTTTGTCACTAGTTTATTTGGTCCTCGCTCACGGTCATGAATAAAGCGGTAAAAATAAATGTGTGAGTGTCGGTGCTACTTCTCATTTATATTTACATTTGTCCCTAAATACATTCTAAAGCATAATAAGTAAGGATATAAAATGGCAAATAAAGATAAAATACATGATATGATATTAACACTAAATGAACTAAAATAAAGCAACTAAATAAATAATAAAAGAAAAAGAAAAAGAAAAAAGATGAGATAATAATACTAAAAAAAACAGCAAGTAAATAAATAACAAAAAAAATAAAATAAAAAAAGAAAAGGAAAAATAGAGATAATAACACTAAACTAAAAATAGCAAATAAATGAATGATAAAAGAAAATAAAAGATGAGATGATAATCCTAAAAAAATAAAAACAGCAAGTAAATGAAGTAAATAAATAAAATGCTAAAAAATAATAATAAAAAATAAACTAAATTAAAGCAGGCAAGTAAAAAAGAAAAAAATGCATGAAATAAACACTAAAATAAACTAAATAAAATAAATAAAGTAAAATAAAAAAACTAAAAAAAATGCATGAGATAATGTTTCATATTTCTAGATATGCTTAAAAGAAAAAATGACAAAAAATAAAATAAAATAAATAAAAATTAGAGAAATAATAAAGTAAAATGCAAGAAAATGAAAATAAAAAAGGGGGTGTAATAGAAACTGCATATAGGATAAAAAGGCAGGTGGAACCCGCGGTCAACAAGGAAGGAAGGAGGTCAACTCCTTCTTCTTCCTCTAACCACGTATGAACAACAACAGTACATTATGCATCAAAAAATTAAAATATCAAATAGACATCAAATCTCACAAACTAAAATACCTTTTTGATTGGATTTTCACGCTGATCATGAATCTAAACTTAGATTTTACAGTGAATGTTTGTATAAAAAGAAAAGTGAAAAAAATGTTTTGACCCAAAAAATAAAACTCAAAAAAACAGTGAATTAAACAAAATTAATTAAAGGGAAAGCTTCATAACAAATCAAGGGGTATCAAAACATCAAAACTCACCTTAATTTAGCCTTGAAATGGTCTAACTAACTATAACTTTTTCTTGAGAAGTTGTGGTTTTGAATTCACGAATTTGGATGGTTTTTCTTGAGTTTTTGCGTGTTTTTGGTTTGTTGGAAGTGTTTATGAACTTTTGGTTGAAGAATGGTGAAGTTTCATGGAGAAATGAAGATTTTGGAATTTTTGATGAAAATGGTGATTTTGTGAACTCAAAATTTCGGCCCCCTCTCTCTATGAGTTGTTGGGTACTTATAGAGGGAATAACTTGGTCATCAAGAGTGCAAGAATTAGGTTAATTGGTGGGTATGAAAGGGTAGTTTAGAATTTTGCAAAAAAAAAAGAGTTTTTGGGACTTTTTTTGATGATTTTTGGTGGTGAGTGATGATGTGTTGGATAATGATGAGGTGTTATATGTGAAGAAGAATCTATATGCACAATTTGTGGGGAAAGAAATGAAATGAGAGTGAAATATGCATTTTGGGTGAATTTGTTAAAGTTAGTGTTTTTTGAATTTTTGAAAATGTATTTTGTGACTTTGAAAATAATAAAACAAATGGTGTAAAGTTTGTGATTTTTGTGATTAGAAATGTAATGGAAATGAGAGGAATTGAAATTGGAATGTTCGGTGTGATGAAATTGGGTTTTCTTGAGAACGAAGTAACAAAATAAAAAACGAAAAAAAAAAATATGCATAAAAAATGAAGAATTTGAAGTTAACTTGGAAAACAAGTAATTAAAAAAACTCATGGAAATGCATTTGGTAAGAAAAATGTTTGCTGATTTTTTTGTAAAAATTTTAGAATGAAAAAAAAAAGGGTCAAAAATTAGGGTATGACACATGGAATTTGTCTTATTTTATTTGATTTAATTAAATTTGTAAATATTTCTTTTTGCTGTGCCGCATGGCATGCAACGATTGGGCCACATGGCACTCAGTTAATTTTGACATTTTTTTTAACAGCTAACTAACTGCAAGGACCAAAACCAATTATTTTCTAAATTGTAAGGACTAAAACCAAACAAAAAAAATGTAGGGACCAAACCCAAAAAATAGTGTAACTGCAGGGACTAATGACACATTTAAGCCTAGAATTTAGGAGGTTGTTTTGAGATGCTTATTTTCATAAGCTCTTCAAATAATATGTGAAAATAACTTAAAACTTATATAAGAACAGTTTGACTTTATTTTATCTTCTACTATAAGCACTTGATCAAGATTTTTTTTTGAAGATGTCGAACTAGCAGACCGAAATTGGCATGGGAAAATCGAACTCTCACCTTGTAAGGAACAAACGCCGGTTGCAAGACAACAGCACCAAACCAACCCAAGTGGATTTAGGGTCCGTTTGGATTAGCTTATTTTAGAGCTTATATAAAACAGCTTATGCAAATAAATAGGTTTTTATGTATTATTTATAAGTTTTTCAAGGTAGTTTATAAAAAAATAGTTTATGAAGATACAATTTTCGTTAGTGAGAGCTTATAAATTAAATTAAAAGCTTATTTATTTACCTAAGCTATAAAATTGAATACGTTAGGGTGAAGTTCTCTTATTTTGGGTCTGCATCAACTTTAGAATTGTATGACATCATAATGGTCATGAATGTATAGAAGTTAATATGTTTTCCTTTCTTTTAGCTACATATCATTCCTAAAGTATTACCCTACTCAGATTGAATCGTCTCGTGAAGCTCCAATATAATGTTTTGAAACAGAGTTTTTTGTTTATCTAAAATGAAGTGGAAAGTTGCTGTAATGATAGATCTGAATAACATAATTGCTTTTCGCATCACAGGAACCAGGCAAAATGGAAGCTGAGATGGCTAAAGTTGGCACTGCATATGTGATGAAAAGTACCCTCACAACTCGGAAAACTGGTCCTCCAATATTTCCCAAGGGAGAGTTTGGAACTGGATTCAACCCGGATATTCCTGACACCTTACCCTCTTGGCTTACAGAAGATGACCTTGCTTATTTTGTCTCCAAATTTGAGAAAACAGGCTTCACTGGAGCATTGAACTACTACAGAAACTTTAACCTGTAATCTTTTGATTCTTTGTGCTACCTTTGTTGTTTTCCACAAATATATTCTTTTTGGCAAAATGTTTGAACAACATGACAATAATCTATACAACGTTAACATTTCAGTTTGAAGACGTGCCCGGTGTTCGATACGTGTTGATATCCCACACCGACACATGTTATATTCAATCACTTCCATTTTTTAAAACTATTATTGGTATATCTACTTATCAATGTCGTGTCCAATTTTGTGTTGAGTGTTGTTTTCGATGTATGTGTTAGTGTTTCATAAACAGAGATCCCAATTCTAATGAAAGATGCATTATTACTTGTATTGCAGAAATTGGGAGCTGATGGCACCATGGAATGGGGTGAAAATCAAGGTGCCTGTGAAATTCATTACAGGTGATTTAGACAGTGTAT
>Ga0315914_1009004_pt1 | contig 13016 bp, 6 predicted proteins | sample MpolenodulesMG_FD_203920 | JGI IMG/M metagenome (GOLD analysis project Ga0315914, IMG submission 203920) | Medicago polymorpha root nodule microbial communities from Los Angeles, California, United States - elongated nodules | ecosystem: Host-associated > Plants > Roots > Nodule | place: USA...
TTATGTGTCTTTGAGTGCAGTTAATCCTTTATATAAATAATTTTTTGTGCATTTGTTTAATGTATGAAATGTTCAGCTCTGTATGTGACATCAATTTGGGGATTAAATGTACTATACTTTACTATTTTACTTGTAAATACACTTGAGAAATTTTGGAGTTCTAAAAGAAAATTAAGAGACCAAAATGAAATATATTACCAAATCAAACAAGTCCTTCTAACACAAGGTGTGTCAAAAAAAACTTGAAGAAAGCCAGACAATTACAAAACCATAACCAAAAAGAAGAAAATGAGAAATTATCTAAGATATAGTTGTAAAACAAGGAATATGACTAAGCTTCCAAAATTGATAATCATAATCGAACGTAATATATCTTGATTTCAACCACCAATAATACTGAAGCTTAACTTTTTTACTTAAAGAATTCAAATGATCCTCATTGTTTTAAAAAATTCAACTATTTCTCTCTTATCTATCTCTTTATTTGGTAACAAAAGTTTCTAGTTAAATTGCAAATTTGAGGTTAATGTTCACGATGCCTAACAAAGTAGACTTATCTCAATTACGGCTCAAGTTTTTGTTTATCTAATATAGAACCCTAATCTCTTAGCAGAACATGTATTATCATAAGCATGAAGGTACATTAGGAGTATGTTACAAAACTGTTAATTAAGGAAGCTGGAGGAAGGAGAAGCAATCAACTCCACTTCAAAAATAAAACCCCACAATCACCGGCGCTAGATGTTCCTTCAACCACTCTATCGTCATCCAGTGCCCCACCTAAAGCGGGAACATGTGTCAACAAAAGGACAACTATAAAAGAACGTGGAGGCAGAAATGCAATCATCACACACAAAACCAAAAACAATACTAAAACAAAAAGGCCACTTCACATGTTACCTCCTAGTCATCAAGGAAATCTGAAGACAAACTGCATCAAACCCAAACTTTTCATATTAGTCTAGCAACGGGCATTATTATGAAGGTCACTCTGTTATCTGAACACTACAAATTCATCTTCTCTAGCCAAAGACTAGGAATACTTTTACGAAATGGACCAAGGACGAATCCTCTAGACCTAGAGTCCACTAATGCTACTTGGTGATGGAATAACATATAATGTTTTTAATTATTTTCTTTGTAGTTGAAGGAAAATAAGAGGTCATTTAGAGGAGTTGTATATGGTTTGAGGAACATTTTGTACTGTTTTCATTCGAGTCGTTGCAATTCACTTTTATCCTAGATCATGCAACTCCATAGGTGTTTTGAGTCTTTTTATTGCAAAATCATGTAATTCGGCAAAGCAAGATACCACATGAATGATCAAGGCATATGAAGAATGAAGATCAATGTTTCTTAGAAGGTTTTTCAAGACATAAGAACGCTCGAAAAATGATGAAAAACTGCATAATTCACATTCAAGCTACTGCCCCATGCACCCCGCGCATGGACTCATGCGCCTCTATGCATGAGGAAGCCCTGGCTACAGCCAGAAGTGCCCCTGCACCTCACGCATGGCAATGTCCTTTAGTTGTTGTTTGCTTGTTTTCCAAGTCGTTTTTGGTGGAAAAATCCTATTTCTTCACTCTTAACCCCTAAATATTGATGCGCCATAAATATAGACTCTTCCACACTCTTTTATTCATTTAGAAAGTTGGCGGTACAAGGCAAGGGTTAAGCATCAAAGCTTCAAGGAAGGTATTCTTCCTCCTTTTGTTCACTAGACTATGTTTTTCTTTTCTTTTGTTATATTGGTTATCATGAGTAACTAAACCTCTGAGATTATGGTTCTAAGATGAACATCTATTTATTTGTTGGATTAAATTAATTTCTTTATTCATTATGATTTTAGTTATATTTGATTTTCATATGTTTCATCGTTTAAATCTATTGCAAACTTGGTTAAGGTTCATAAACCCATTCTTGCGCTTTAACAAAATCTTCACATATGAATTTTGCTCAAGGGTCTTTAATTTACTAGGGACCCTTAGGGTATGAGGGTCAGACATTTTCATGGAGTGTAATTCCCTTAGATGACAATTGAGGAAGTTTACGAGATGTAGACGTCAAAGGATATGTGCATGGCTTTCATAATGGAGCTATAGAGGTTATGAAGCTATTCGACATCTATAAGGATATTCTTCTTATGAATAAACCATTGTTTATTTATGTCTTAATTAATAGATACTTTGAATTATTCAACAAAGAAGAAGGAGGGGATTGAAGGAAACTCTAATCACCCCTATTTATCTGAATCAACCAACCTAACCTCGCATTGGGCAGGACAGTTAAAACCTTGCAACCACTTTCAAATCTTTTATTTTATTTGCTTTTTAAATAGATTCAACTAATTACGGAGTTGAACGACAATATTTGTGGAGACGATTAACTTACTACTTTATTACTTTGTACGATTTGGTGCACTTGTCTATTCATCAAATCCACCATCAAGTTTTTTGCACAAAATTATACACTCAAAACGATCTCCCGATCATCATGTCATTAGGGCAAAGTGTAGATATTCACGTCAGAGGTCTATAAATAGTATCTGTCACCCCAAAACCAAGGTATGCACTCTCATTCTAAAAATCTTTTCAAACCTCATTGAAACCTCGTTGATTTGAGTGTTGAAGTGTCTTTGCAAGCACGTTTGTGGTGAAAATCAATTTCAACCACTGTAAACAAGCTTCAACCACCGAGAACTACTGCAAGGTTTCGCATTACTTCCGATTATATTGTTCAATGATCAGAAGATAATCCATTCACACTTTTTTCATTTTTAAAATGTGTTATGGCTAAGTTAATTTAGAAAAGAAAAAAATAATAAAATCCCCTTTCAAAACGGACCTTAAGTCTCACATATTCTAGAGCTCAAAGCTTAATCGCCAATTTTATTTTGTTTACAAAATCTATTTTCCGGTTAAATTAATTATATTGAGTTTTATAGTATTTATTTCACTCACTAATCAAGAAAAAATAAAGAAAACTTTTTACTAAATAATAAATAAATCTCTAAATTTATTCATCTACAATTTTTTGTCTAAAAATTAATTAGACTCGAAAGATCCTTAAATTTAATGGTTGATAGTTTTTTAAAGAGTTTCTTTCAAATTTGGCTTTTAAATCTACAGATTTGTCCCTAAAAAAAATCTATACATTTGTCGTACCTATTCTCCATGTGCTATGATACCACGCATCAGAAGGTAAAGACGAAACATATTTATTTGCAAAATGCCAATGCTCGAAAGGAACATTCCCCTCATTTATTCTTTATATATAATTACTGAAAGAGAAAGAGACAAGTAATGAAGAAAAAGAAATACGAGTGAAAAAAATGAACATTCCCCTCGCTTATAACTTGTTAAAAAATGAAGAAAAAGAAATATGGGTTTCATATACATAATCAAAATGTAAATTCGATCTTTAATTTGGAGGAAAATTACACCGATCTCTCTTGAGGTAAATTTCTTCAAATGACACAAATATCCCCACTAATTTATTTTTATTTGATAATTACAGAAAGATACAATCCTTGAAAAAAACTATTGAAAGAGACAAGTAAAGATGACTGATTTATGATGGGTCAAGATTGTATAACCCCAAAAAATGAAGGAAAATATAACAAGTGTCATATGCTTAATCAAAATGTAAATTCATTATTTTTTTTAGAAAATTACATTGACCTCTCTCTTAATGTCACTCTTTTTAAATGACATAAAATCCCTTAAAAAATTTATAGTTGACACTTGACATTAATATCCTGGTCTCTTAAAATAGATTCATCTTCAACTAACACCTTTTAATTTTGTCTGTTAACATGTTTTAAGCTTTTCAATCCTTAAAAAATATTTTTCTTTGTTCAAATCTCTAGTATCATAGCTGAAACTACTTTCAATTGAAGAATGAGACCATAAAAAGCCAAATAGTGTATTCCCATGTGAACTCACTGCATAAAAGAGGGCTTACCATCCCATTTATTTGGCTATTATTTAAGAACAACATCCAATTTCTGTCCCAATAATCTTAACGTGGTTGCACGAAAAACGTGAGTTGATGATGAGAGGCATCAACATGCTATAGGAAGGCAGAAGAAAAGAAACCCTACAGACACCGAAAGAGACGGAACAAAAGATATCAATACTTAAAAGGAAAAAAATATCAATACTAGAGATTTGATGCAAGAAAACCTCAAATCTCTAAAGAGACAATTATTAAGATTTTCTTGCATCAAACCACTTTCATCTTTTGAGTTCATCTTACAAGTTTCAAAGTCTTATTTTTCTTACTCTCAATTGATTCCATGAATGCCCTTGATTCCTAGTCTTGCACTTCTTCAATCTCAATTAGATCATAACACACAAGGTCTACATAGTCATACCACTTTAATGTAACAATCGATATCCATAATTTCGCTATATCTAACAACCATGATTCATTGTTGGTTGTCTTCTTCTAGTCTCACTGGTGCAAGACTCCATCTCAAACTCAGTTTTCTATGATAGAGTTTCACACAAGAAACCCTTAAACAACTCAACTTCCAAAAGTGTACCTCAACTATGCCTTTTACCGTATAACTTGTAAAACTCATTAAATTGCTCTGAAACAAACTATTGGCCACTGTTAGTTTCCAACGTTTCTAGTTTAGCTCCATTACCTAGAAAACCTTGTTTAGATAGTCTAACTTCACTCATGTTACTGACATGCACCAACACGAAATCACATAGCTATGTTTTACTATGCAAGTCTTGACTAGATGTCGATGCATGACAAATAATAGTAAAACCATCTAACATGTATAATCATACATTTACATATAATCTTGGAATAATATACAAAATTTACATTATCCCACGTTCAATTCTAGATCCAAAGCCTAATCCGTTTATCGTGCTTATAGATAATAAATTTTGCTCAAGTTATAGAACAAACCTCACATCTTGTAAAATAAACTCACGGTTGTCAAACATCATAAGACGAATCGAACCCATGACATTAAATATTAGTAGTTTTGTCGTTTCTAAGGTGAATAAATCCACCTTCTTGCAACGTAACTTCACAGTCTCAAATTATTCCTTCCTTGAAAAAAAAGTGATAACAACATCTAGAGTCCATGGCTAAACTCATTTCTAGTTTCCACCTTGTTAACACTAACACTTTCCATCTTCATAATACTCTTTTGAGGCAACCAACTACTCAACTATGAATTTTGAATCTACCATTCTGAATGGATAAAGTTAATGCTTCAAACATAACTTGATATTCCTAGCACTGCCTCTTCTGATTGATGTTGAGTACTCTTACCACTGTCTCTCCAGGTTGAGGTTGAGCATTTTTACTACGTCTTATCCATATTGACATTGCATATTATTACTACCGCATATCCAAACTAATATTAAGCATTCTTGACAGACTCTCTAGGCACTTGAGAATACACATTATCCTCATGTTCTTTTACTTCGCGGCTTGCACAACCATTTATCTCTGAGACACAAGATAATAACACTAATCTTCTTTGATTGTGTTAGGTTCACCGGCGTCAATGTCTCACCCTTCATAGCCTCTATACACTTGTGTTGAATTAGGTTTGCTTCCATCTTCATTTTCCAAAATCCAAAAAATTTGTCTTTGAAAGAAAAAAAAATCCATTTAGTATCATTGGTGCTCAATTGAAACTTGTTATATTTCACCATGGTGGGCACCACTTGTTGTATATCCAATCAAACACAACAAGAACAAAGTGTGTGAAACAAACATCAAGGATAACCAAACTAAACAACAACAAACTCAACATAGAAAAAATCTAGAACCTATATGTAATGATAATCCACACAATAAATTTAAAGAACCGGAGAAAGAGATAAAAAGAACAAATACACCAAGATTCTTTATCTAATTCGGCACCAATTGACCTATGTATAGACAAGAGAGTTGTTCCATCCATTTTCAATGAGTTCTTATATGAGATACAAAAGAATTATTACAAGAAATTGTCTTAAAGAGATCAACATGAGAAAACCCTAATTTATACCCTTTCTTCCCAATCTCCGAACCACAAGAGAGTTAAACAAGTGACCAAGAAATTATCTCAAATGTTCACTTAGGGTTTGTTTGATTTACTAAACAGTATGTACTGGACAGAACAGTATAAGGCAGAACAGCACAACACAAGACAGAACAGTACATGACAAACTTTTATGGTATTGAATAATTTTTGGTTTTATACGATTTTTGGTGAACAAAAAGCTATTTGTAAACACAATCACATATCTGACCAAGTGATTCGAAAATATGTAAACACGATTCAAATCAACCTAATTTGAATTACCTTGATTCTATTTACCCTCAAGGTGATTAAAATTAGTTCAGACATAATTCCTAAAAGCTATTTTTTAAGCACTTTCTCCACACATTTTATCTAGTTGTTGTATGTGGAAATCCTTATTTATAATGTAAAAGAAACTATTTTCAAAAAGAAAGAGATAATTTGATGTCATTATTATTATTATTATTATTATTAATAAAGTGAGCTGTGAGCTATGTTGTGTTATGTGTAAACTTGTTGTCCTGGATTTATAAAAGAATTTCTAATTTCTCTATAAATTATCATTTGGAATTCTTCACTACGAATCAAACTAAAGTTGAAATAAAAACAAGTTTAAATAAACTAAAGTTTGAATAAATAGTAGCAATATCTATTTTTAAGTTTAAGGTGTGTCACATGAGGGCGACGTTTCTGAAACCACTCTGCATGTCATGTGCGACCGTCCATTGGCGATGGAAATGTACTCCTATAACTCAGTTAATTAAGGTGTAGTTTTCTTTTTTGGGCAAATTACATTGACCTCCCTAAAGTTTCTTTAAATGACATACAAACCTCCTCTAATTTAAAACTAACATCAACCTCCCTTATTTATTTATCCATATGACATATACCTCCCTTTCAAGGGAACACCCTTAGCACTCTGTTAAGCTATTAACAGAACGTTTGGATTGGAAAGTCACGGTGCTTCCTTCTATAGTGCAGAAAAAAGAAACTCCCTTGAAATTCAAGACACCATAGTGGATAAATTATTCCAAATCAACTACTCTCTTATTTTTTTGTTTCATAGATCAGACAATCAGAGAATTGAAAGAGGAAATTTCAACATACTTGCTGATGGAAAGGTAGATTGAACGGTTAATCACACAATTGATGAAAATCATAGACATGGAGTCAAGTTGTGATGTAGTGAGAGTAACCCAACTTTGTACTCAAAATAAACAATGGAGGTTAACGGTGTTACTTTACAAGAGAGGTGATTGTTTTTTCAAAATTAGAGGGGGTCTATATGTCATTTAAAGAAGCTTCAGGAGAGGTCAATATAATTTGCCCTTCTTTTTTCTAAAACTTAGTCCATTTGTTTATCCAAATTTTTTTATTGAAGTATATAAATATTCCATTAACTAGTTGGAGAACTCTCTTGACTACTAAAATACCGGTCATTAACCTCTTAGAGTACAATACATCATTAACTATTGGTTAGTGACACACAAATTAAATAGGTTAATGACACAAACCATATTTTTTTGTATTTAACCAGTCGATCTACTTCCTAAAAAAAAAAAAAAAAAAGTAGTCGATCTACTTATTTATTTTAGACACAATATATTTTTTGTTTCAATACATGTATAATTTTTAGTCGACCTAAAAATTTCCTCCAAACAACCGTTCTTTAAACATTTTTCTTCAATAAATTTGATTTTCATTGTTAATATAAGTTAATGTGACATCGTATAGAAGGATTAAAAATAAAATTTGATATATTTGTTAAGATCAAAACATTATTTAACATAAGTTTTTTTTAGTCAAGTAGCCTAATGGCTGGATCTCATTTATTTTAAATGTAAAGAAGTGGGGTGTCTGGAGTTTGAATCTCGACTCTGCATATATTAATATTCTTATCAATTGAGTTAAACTCAGGGAGACATTTAACATAAGTTTTTATTCCATATAAATATAAAACCTTTCGTTTTTAATTTCTAAATTTATTTGTTTTTTTAAAAAAGTTAAACTAACCTACTCAATTTTTTAATCCCTCTATTTAGTTCCACGTGTGCAACTTTTAACAATAAAGACCCAATTAAATGTTAAAGGAAAATATTTGGCGGACCGTAAGAAACATTTTAGATGATTAAAAACGAAAAAATGTTTAAATATAGAGGCAAAAACTCATTTAATCCTAATTTGTAATATGCCAAAAAGTGAAAGGAACGTTCCCCCTAGTTTTTTTTATTTAATTATTATATACGCTCTTAATGAAGGTACGACAATGTTGTCTCGATTTAAAGCCTTCAATATTCAAAAACAAAATCATTTAGTACTCACTAGAGACCAAAGTTATTTATAGTACTCGCTATAGACAACTTAGGCCATTTTGTTTGGTTCCACAAATAACCACAAATTTTGATATTAGGATTTTATTATTTTTTTAATATATGAAATTCGTACAGTCATTTTTATTTAAAAGATTAAGTGACAAAGACCTATGAAGCTCGGATGCTCTAAAATGGAGACGTGTATCCGTATCGGATACGTATCAGATACCGATACTCCACATATACTCAAGGATACGTACCACGAAGTTTTGAAATTAATTATTTTAATTTAAAAAAAATTGATCGGATACGTATAGAATACTCCACAATTACACAAAAAATACTTATAAAATACTTCAACGATATGTATTCTATAAAAGATGAAGAGTAAAAAAGTGAGGCAATGTTGTGAATACCAGCGGATATGTGTATGATTCAATTTTATAAGAAAACTTTAAATTTTTTCTTTAGATCACATGTATTATTTTTAAAAAAAATTGCGAATTTTATAATAATATGATAATGAAGAGTAATCAATACCGATTTTCTTCAAGTATTTTACATGCATATCCCTAAAAAAAATATTTTACATGCATATAAGTTTTAGTTTTGTCAAAACAAAAAAATGCATATAAGTTTTAGTATAAAATTTTTGTTAACGCCGTATCAAATCCTAAATTTTAAAAATTTTGCGTATCCGTGTACCTATATTGTATCGTACCCACATATGTATCATGTATCCGGACTTCATAGCAAAACACACAATAAATAAATGCAAGAAGTATGGAATTACGAGAGATGATTTGAACTATTATTTATAAGTGAGATAAATTTTCGATAAATTTTCACCTCAAAAACCGGTTATGTGAGGTTGTGTTAGAACCAATCACAAATTCTAAGATTGTATCAAAGTCTCCTTTAAAATTCATTGAAGCTATTAGATTTTTGTTATCGGGTCACTTGCCATTCATATGCACATGCCAAGTCCAAAAGTATTGAGTGTGAAAGAGTATGTTAAAGAATTTCGCATTAGACGAAAGATGGCCTCAGCAAGTGTTTAAAAGCTAGCTAGACTAATCCTCATCTTAAAAACCCCAACTTCTCTGACATACATATGGTGCATGTGAGACTAGGCCTAGTGTTGTTCATTTCCATTCATTGAGCTCCATAAGTTTCTCAAAGAACTGTATGTTTATTTATCTGCTCAATCATTATTTTTTTTTCTTAAAATAAAGTGCAAAACAAAAGCACTATCTTTGACAAATCACTTTCTGATTAGTATTTTTTCTTGATATTGCATATAAAGTGATATATAGAAAAAAAGGAAGGAATTAAATTCTGTAACAAACATGGAGGAGGAGCATATGAGAGAGCCATTGTTGGAGAAGAAGCAATACTATGAGGATTGTCCTGGTTGTAAAGTGGAACAAGCAAATGAGCTTAATGAAGGAGTATCCATAATAAAGCTTTTGATTATATGGATGGTGGTTTTATCTGCTAGTAAGCATTATTCAACTTCTTCTTATTATTTTTTTCCACTTGTAGAATAATTGTTCTTTGATACTTTTTGTTTATATGTGATTCTTGTGAGTACCAACTTTGTTGATGCTACTGTTCTAAGTTCTTAGTACGGTTTGAAAATCTTGTTTTCTTAATTTGTTGTGTCACGGGGATTTCCTTTTGAATAAGCCATGCTAGGATAATTTAACTTATTGCCATGTCCTATGTACCTTTGTTCTTCTTTATCTAACTTTTTTGTGTTGTCATTTTCAGCTCTTCCTACATCATCTCTCTTTCCCTTCCTTTATTTCATGGTGAGTTTATTTATCAAGGTCTTATTGTATACTTTCCACACTGATGTTGTTACATTTGTTATTCTTAAAGGTTATCTGAATGAACACAAAAAGAAGATTTTATTTATATATTTTGTGTTTCAAGTTTAATTTCAGTATTACTTTTCATATATTTATGATAAAAATAAAAAAATAAAAAGTAGTGTATACTCTCTTCAATCTGCACGTCAGTTTTTGAAAGGACTTGCTAGCTGCTTCCCTAGGAAACTTAATCTAATATATTGTTTCTGATTAACTTTGACAAAAATTGGAGAGAAGGGAGAAAATTATAATTAAATAAAGTGGCACTAATAACTATTTTGAAATCGTTTTTCAAAAGATTTGAACTCTGTCTCTTGAGGTTACATGGTCAAAGTACATGTCATGGAGAAAATTGTTTTGATTAATAATTTCCTTCGGATCAATATTTTTCCTAGTCTTTTCGGGTATTTCAATACATGAATGAGTATCACTTCACTGTTTATTCATCATTCTTGTTTACTGTACAAACAATTGGTTCCATAATGTAAATTTCTAGTTTCTTAAGTATTTTCCTTTTCTTTTGTCATATCTTGTGAAATACTCAAAAACTGAAATATTTGATTAGTTTCAACTCTAAACTGATTGATTAAAAAATATAATCCTCAATTTTATTTTATTTTGAACGGCAAATATAATCCTCAATAATGCAACATTTATTTTTAGGTAAGGGACTTCAATGTTGCAAAAGAAGAAGCTGATATTAGTTACTATGCTGGTTATATTGGTAAGATTATTTTAGTATTTCCATTCAAACAAGTCTTTTATCATTGTTATAAGTTCTTCATTGATGATGATTGAAAATGTTGTAGGATCTTCATACATGCTTGGAAGATGTTTCACAGCTGTATTATGGGGAATGGTTTCAGATCGCTATGGTCGAAAACCTGTATTAATAATGGGGATTATCGCAGTGTAAGTAGTATCTAACAATGAACGAGATTCTTTCTTTAAGTTATGTTGTGTGATTTCTCCCACAATTGTTCATGTTTTACCTGATTTCAGTGTCATTTTCAACACATTATTCGGCCTTAGTACGGGTTTTTGGATGGCTATTGTCACGAGATTTCTTCTCGGAGGTTTAAATGGCGTGCTTGGACCAGTGAAGGTACATGTCATAATTTGCATGCATAACTTGTTGAATCTCATTCAAATTTCAATGTAGGTATATGTATTTGACAAACTTCATCATTTAACAGGCCTATGCTACTGAACTTTTTCGAGAAGAGCACCAAGCTATAGGACTTTCTACTGTAAGTCTCAACAATTCTTCGGTCTAATATCAGTTCTTAATGCTGCATTTCCATCATAATAATTCAAAGTGTGATGTGATTTCAGGTTAGTGCAGCTTGGGGCATAGGTTTAATTGTTGGACCAGCAATAGGAGGCTATTTGGCTCAGGTATTATTTTTATTCTTTGCATTATCAAGTATAAAATACATCTTGAAGAAAATCTTGAATTTTTACATGCACATAAGATTACATTATTTGAAATACTTTTGGCCTATTGAGAAGGATAATGCCTGAAATTTGCAATCAATTGCGAACAACAAAGGATAAAAAATTTGCAAGTCTTGAATATTTTGCAACTTGACATTTCCTTGTGTGTGTTTGTGGGCCTATTTTCCTTATAAGTGGCACACATTCATGTGCACATTTTTATTTATTTTTATCTAATACTTTGTGAAATTTCTTCTTACAGCCTGTAGACAAATACCCACAAATATTTCCAAAAAACTCCTTTTGGGAAAAGTAAGTGCACTTTTCTTGCTTTTTAAGTTTATAAAACTAAATAATTCAACTAGGGCTTCCATCTTGTGTTTCTTTCAGTTTATGCTTTATTGTTATTTCAATTCTGCAGGTTCCCATACTTCTTGCCCTGCTTTACAATATCAGCACTTGCACTTACAGTAGCAATCGTCTGCATCTGGATTCCGGTATGCATCTTAGATATTATAATCTATCTTCATTATATAAAAAAAATAAAAAATATTGTTTTTGTCTTCATGTTTTGTGGCTTTTACTTAAACACTTTTATGACGACACTTTATCATTTATTTAAACGATTTTATTTACAATTTCATCTTTCTTTATTCTAATAAATAATTGAAGCGGACTGAAACATCAATGCTCATATATAATATTCTCTGCTCTCTAATCAATTATAGCTATTAAACTATCTGCAGGAAACACTTCACAATCATAATGGGAGCGAAGAGTCCAAAGGTGATGCCGAAGCTTTAGAAAATGGAAGCAGCAAAGAAAGAACAGTCCAAAAGAACGAAAACCTCTTCATGAATTGGCCTTTAATGTCATCTATCATTGCTTATTGTGTCGTTTCACTTCATGATATTGCTTATCAAGAGGTAAATTTCTAATTATTTAGGTTAAAAATGGTACATGCAATTGTAAATCTCCTTTAATTTATTTTGCTTCTTTAGGTTTTCTCATTATGGGCTGTTAGTCCTCTGAGGCTAGGGGGTTTGAAGTTTACAACTGATGATGTTGGTGATGTTCTTTCAATTTCAGGTGCATCTTTGAAACTTAAAATAAATATTTATCATTGTTAGGCATAGATAATTAGATATATTTTTGTATTCAATGTTGATTTTTGTAATTCTATTATAAAGCAGATATTTGTATAGTTACTAACTTGTAAAATTATCAGGAGTTGCACTTTGCATATACCAACTTTTCATATACCCATATGTGGAAAAAGCTTGTGGACCTATTGTCTTGGCCCGCATCACTGGGGTCAGTTTTCATCTAATTGTTATAAAACTTATTGAA
>Ga0315914_1009005_pt1 | contig 13015 bp, 9 predicted proteins | sample MpolenodulesMG_FD_203920 | JGI IMG/M metagenome (GOLD analysis project Ga0315914, IMG submission 203920) | Medicago polymorpha root nodule microbial communities from Los Angeles, California, United States - elongated nodules | ecosystem: Host-associated > Plants > Roots > Nodule | place: USA...
GTTTTTTCTTTGTTGGTGTAGAAATTGTGAATCGAGATGGGAAATCTTCTTTGTTTTCTCTTGTCAAAGCATTTGATTCTGTTCTTTCTGGTTATGAAGGATTCTGCAATTTGAAACAGGTTACAATTTATAACACAGTAATTTACTAATTATTTTTAAGCCTTAATTTTGATGAAATTTAATTAATATTTGAAAATTAAAGAAATCTTTCATCATCATAAAGTTCAAAGTTTGACTTGAATGACGATCATCAACTAGACTTTACTTACCTCGATTATCGGGACTCCTTCTTCTGAGAATCAGAGGGTTAATAGGCAATTTTTTTTTTAAAGAAATATGTATGAATCAAGTGCCATTTTTTTTTAACTATTTTTGTTTTTTTTAAATTTGGAAATTGATGTAGGTGGATCTGAAGCTAAAAATCTGCCGGGGTTCATCAGTGAGGAGAATTTTGGTTAGAGAAGCAAATGAATATTGTGCAACCCATGTTATAGTTGGAAAATCTCAAGGTCTTAGTAAAATTAGACCAACTATTTCTTTACCTAGGTATTGTGCTAAGAAGCTTTCAAAGGATTGTTGGGTTTTTGCTGTTGATAATGGGAAAGTTGTGTTCAAGAGAGAAGGATCACCAACAAATCACGTTGACTTAAAAGGTGTTTTTCTTTTTTATGATTATTTTTAATTTCCCCCTTTTTTATGTGAATGTTATTGAGATGGTAGAGTTCTTCGTTTATGAGTTGTTGTAGGTCGCGGAATTGGGTTGCTTGGTTCGATCCAACAGACATTCAGCAAGAGTTCAGAAGTGCTAAATGATGATATGGAAGAATCAGTATTGCAGGATTCATCTTGCTACCAAGCTGCAGATCAAGAGTCTTATTTCGGTGACGAGGGTGATAGTGAGAAGAACTCATTGGCTATGGTTCCGGTAAAGGCAACTGATGCTGGTTGTAGCGTGAGAACTTTACATGACAGAGAAGTAACTGCTTTAAAACCTGGTTGGCCACTACTACATCGTACAATTTCATCATCAGACAGGAAAGTTTCTGAAAGATCGTTGTTTCGTCGGATTTCAGTGGTCCAATGGGCAATGCAGTTGCCCTCTAGAAATCTTTCCTTTCATAAAGATCAATTTTTGGGTCTAGATAGCAAAAGTGGTGCTCTTGTTCCGGTGAATGCCGAAACAGGAATGGTTGCTTCCCCTGAACGCAAATCTACGAGCGTTCCAAAAGAATTAGAGGGCCTTCATGAGAAATACTCATCTTCTTGTAGATTGTTTAACTACCAAGAACTTGTATCAGCAACATCAAACTTCTTGCCTGGTGTGTATTTTGATTTTTTGACTATGGATTTCATTTGTCCAAAAGTGGTTTTTATTTTTGACATGGTTTATTTACCTATGTGATTTTGATTTCAGAAAATTTGATTGGTAAAGGAGGAAGTAGTCAGGTTTATAAAGGCTGTCTCCCAGATGGAAAGGAACTTGCTGTTAAGATCTTAAAGCCTTCTGATGATGTTTTGAAGGAGTTTGTTTTAGAGATAGAAATTATCACTGCTTTGCATCACAAAAACATCATTTCTCTCATCGGATTCTGCTTTGAGGATGACAATCTTCTTTTGGTCTATGATTTCTTATCAAGAGGGAGCCTTGAACAAAACCTTCAGGGTACGCAATATGGTCTACACCGTTAAAATACTCGCCTTAGCTTTTGTTAAGATAGTTATCTTGGTACGAGTTAGTAATTTAACTAGTTGCTGCAATTGAGTTCTATAAATAGGAAAATTATGTACACAATTTACTATCATTTATCAATCAATATGAAAATGCTTTCGAGCATATTTTTCGGATGAGATGAATTTTTTTTCTCTGATCCTGTGATTTGTAAGAGTTTTTCATATTCAATGTGGCCTGCTCACTTACTATTTACTTCTTTTTGTTGAATGCCAAAATAGGTAATAAGATAAACCCACTTGAGTTTGGTTGGACTGAGAGATATAAGGTGGCGATCGGTGTTGCTGAGGCTTTGGAGTATCTACATAATAATGGTGACCAACCTGTGATCCATCGCGATGTGAAATCATCAAATGTGTTATTATCTGAGGATTTTGAACCTCAGGTAATTTATCTCTCTATTGACTAACATCAATATTTTGAACTATTTGTCCTCCTTACTTCTTAGGCCTAATGCTGTCGTTTTGATTTTCTATAGCTCTCTGATTTTGGACTTGCGAAATGGGCATCAACCTCGGCATCATCTATTACCTGCACAGATGTTGCCGGAACTTTTGGGTATGTACTTCAACTTCCACATAACTGGACCATCCATTCTTCTGCGTATGCATACATGTTGTAGGAAAAATATTGTACTTGAAATGATTCTGAACTATGTACTACACTCATCTATCTATGCAGGTACTTGGCACCTGAATACTTCATGTATGGTAAAGTAAATGATAAGATTGATGTCTATGCATTTGGTGTGGTGCTTCTTGAGCTTCTTACAGGAAGAAAGCCTATAAGTGGTGATTATCCTAAAGGTCAAGAGAGCCTTGTCATGTGGGTATGTACTCTAAATATAGTCTTTTTCTTTATGAGTAGAAAGGAATTGAATTTGGTATCCCAGAGTTCGCAAAAATTACAGACTCTGCGGACAAACCACTAGCGCTAGACCCCAATGGTACTCTATATATGGTCTGACAAATAACGGAAATATATCATTTGTAGGCAAGTCCAATTCTAAATAGTGGGAAGCTGTCACAATTGTTGGATCCTAGTTTGGGTGATAACTATGATCATGAAGAGATGGAAAGGATGGTCTTAGCAGCCACACTTTGTATCAGACGTGCTCCAGGAGCTAGGCCTAAAATGAGCTTTGTAAGTGATTAATAATTGGTCTAGTTACACATTTAGTCCTCTATATATCATATAGAAATAGCAAAAAAACATATGCTATATCATGCACTGCTTGAATTCAAAATAACAAATACCTTGACTTTATCTTCTCAAGGTTGGTACTGAAGAACTTAATTTGATTTAGGCTTATCTTAAGATGTGCAAATGGCATATAATAAGCTATCCAAGATGGCTTATGAAAACAAACTTTTAACTTATATGAAAAAAGTTTGCTCACTTTTCTTCCTTGATTATAAAGATGGTTTAGTTTGACTTATTTGAGCTAATCTAGGATCATAAACACTTTTATGATAAGCGCTTATGCTATAAATGTTTAATTAAGTTGTTTATCCAAACATGGCCTATAAATGGTAAACAATAAACACTTATTCAATAAGCCTCTCAATTAATTGGTTGCCTAAATGCACTAGAAACTTGTAGGAGTTTCATTTCATTATCTTATTGTTAAATCTCATACTTGTTCCATCGGACTACAGATTTTAAAAGTCCTTAAAGGCGACGCCGTTGTAATAAAGTGGGCAAAGCTAGAAATTAATGCTTTGAAAGCATCAGAATTGCTTGATGAAGAAGCTTGTCCACCTTCTGACATACAATCACACCTTAATCTTGCATTGCTTGATGTGGATGATGACACACTCTCTTTGTTCAGTGTTGAGCAAAATGTCTCTTTGGAGGACTACTTGAGAGGCAGGTGGAGTCGTTCATCTAGCTTTGATTGAGTAAACTCCTAGCATAATGCTAGAAGAAACTATATTTACTTTGTCCAAATCTTTTGTACATGTGTTGTATGTATATGTGTATTGTACTGTGGGGCTTGAGTCTAGCAAGATTGGCTAGTCCGCTACACTGTGACGAAGCAAAGTTCGAATCCATGCTGAAAGAGGTGAAAATATTTACAAGATTACCTCCGATGGAAGGAACTTGTAGAAAACCAATAATAGAGGTGTACACATGTGGAATTGGACGATCTCTCGAATAAGATTGCATCCAATGAAAAGTACATGTGGAAAACCGATATATTTATATAGTGTCACCTGTTCGATTATCATAATTAGGTATTTTCTATGGAAATTCATTGATAGGTTAGGATGAGAGGTTGTTTGTTTGTTCCCTCCTCCTTCCCTTCATCTTGGAAACCATGCCTTGTAATTTGTAATCTATATAATCTATTGATCTCAACTTGATTGTGTTATAATGTGTTGCATTGCAGTGACAAAAATAAAGGATGAAAAAGTTGAATCTTAGAACATAAATAGATTATTTTAATTGTTTGCCCACATGCATTTCAATAAGCTAATGTCAACTTCTTCTACAGTTTTTGGACGGCTGATTCTTTAGAAATGGACTTCAATACAAGAGTTCATTGTCAATTATTTTTTAAGATTTCCATCAATAATTAAAATCGAAACAGCCAGATAATGACATTTCTCAATATCATAATATAACATTTTTTTTGGGCACAATATCATAATATTAACTTTTTTTTACACGATATTGTAATATAACTTAGAAAATTTGTCATGGATGTTGTTTAAGGAATATACAAATAGAAAATTTATCTTAGAAATACAAGACAAAGTAGTCTTAAAGTATACATTTTAAGATAAATACAATTGTGATTACTCTTTTTAAACCATTATACTCAATGAATATGATTGTTTATGTCGCACCGACTTTAAATATATTGCATCACAATCTGTCGTTTGTTGGTATTATTGTTCATGTTACTCCATTGCATCTTTTCGTACAATCAATACTCACAAGTGAAGAAAAATGAGAATGGTTGTCACGCTTTTTTTTACGCAATATGCACGTTTGGTCACATTGTATTCCAACTTTATATAATGTGCACCTTTTTTTTTGTCAAGTAGTCTAGTGGCTAGAATTCACTTTTTTTCAAAGTGAATAAGTGGGGTGTCTGGTGTTCAAATCTCGGCCCCTGCATATAATAATGCATGTCCCTGTCAACTGAGCTATGCTCACGGGGACACCTTTTTATTTTTACCTACCGTTTAAACTATTTTATTATTTTTAAAATATTATTTAAATTATCAATAAAAATTAGTTAAATTCCAATAAAAGAGGAATAATCCACAATAAGGACAAACTTAGGTATTTTTCGTATGATTCTTAACTAAAAATATATTTTTTGTGAATATAACAAACTCTGAAAAAATTGTGGATTTGAAAAAATCATGAGTAGTTCAGTTAAGAATCATACAAAATGCACTTATGTTTTTTTCCTAAAAATAATTGTGTTTTTTGTGGTGGCTGGGGTTTGAACCCTGGGCCTTGCATATTTTATGCATTATCCATACCAATTTATCTAAGCTCACGAGAACAAAAATAATAATTGTGTTTTGGTATAAGGTATAATATTTTTCTTTCCGTTTAACCTTTAATTTAATTATCTTTTTTACCATTTTATTATTTCTTATCAATAAAAGTTGAAATGCTTGCACGCCCTTGACACTATTAAAATTTTTGTGAATTGTTTTGGTTATAGATTAAACTTAATGTATTAGTTTTAAAAATTATTTTATTTTGTTTGTTTATATGTGATGCCGTAAAATCCGTCAATTAGTCCATACAATTTTAATAAAAAAAAAAAGACAAATTTATATAATGTAGAGACTAAATTGAAGATATAATGATAATTTAAATTAAAGGGTAAATTGTTGATTTATTTTTAAAAAATGTCAAAAAAAATAGTTATATATATATATATATATATATATATATATATATAGGAAAAGTATTAGAAATTGCGTGTTCAGTAGAATTCAAAATACAAAGTTATACTTAATTACATATGAATGATGATTTATTTGGCAACGAATTGGCTCATATGTAAAATCGTGGATTTAATACATGTAGTCAATGAGTGTAGGTTTGCTCAACTGATTCGAATAAAGAGTTAAACAGTTGGAGTTTCAGAGTTTAAGTCTTGACATGACAAGAAGAAAATAATTAATCAACAATTAAAACATCAACATTTGCCATTAAAATCTTAAAAAAAACAATAAAATACATGTAGTCCATGTGAAGACCTATTTGATAGGTGTGAGTTAACTTTTATAATCGATATGGGATATACTTGGTGGATGGTGATCTCTAAACGCTCTTTAAACTTTGAGGACAACCTTGATGGCTTGACCCAGTAATTCTTGAAGTTCAACCAACCTAAACTTTCCATTACAAAAAAAATAACTATTATACAAGGGTCTTGTTAACCGGTGTATAGGGGTGGGCAAATATGGGTCGACCCGAATTTACCCGACCAACCCGATGCAATTTCACACGTTCGGCTCGAGCTAATACGTGTCACAGGTTAGTTGGGCGAACTTTACGGGTTATTGTGGGTCTATTCGCTTCGGATAGTTATTTTGGGTTCGTCGAAACTCAAACTAACCTGACCAACCCGATCGAAGCATTATCATCGTTATTATTATTTAATATTTACTACTATTATTTATTATTCTTATTAGTTCCTTCAAAAAAAATATTCTGATTAGTAGTTTTTCAAACTTGTTTTCCACTAGGCCAAAACAAATAAAAAAAAGCTGTTTTTTTTAACCTGGCCCAAATTTTCTAGATTCACCTTAACCCTAATTTTTCATTCTCTTCTCATCTCTGCAGTCATATCTCATCCCATTCCTCTCTCTCTCTCTCTCTCTCTCTCTCTCTCATCAACCAATCCAACCAACCATCAACTTCTACTCAAACCTTTTTCACCATGGTTTCAAATCTCATCGTCACCGCTTTCATCGCCTTCCTCTCTATAACTATGTGTCCATCCTTCTCTCTTTCCTCTATATTATCTCCCTTCACCGTTGATTTGTGTCACGATAGAACTGGAAAACAGAATAACCACAACTACAAATCGAAGGTTCATCATGTTGTTACTGTTCACCCAAATCTAACAACACATATGATTATAGTGTCTGCAGGTTGAAATAAAAATGGTTGGAAACTAATGTCAATTAATATCTGGCTTAGAAAGGAAATACTCTAATTGGTTTCATGGTAAACAAACACAATCGTGGTAAGTGACACGAATTGGATTTGCATTGCAGAGAGAAGAACACAAATTGTATTTGGAAAAGGAATGATCTAGATCTATTTCTTATTTTCTCTGCGTAAATTTTGGATTTTTGTTATTTGAGTTTTTTCTTTTCATTTCTCTTCATTTTTCCATTTATTGTGTTTTGCTACGGTTTCTTTGTTTTGGATTTTTCTAAGGTGACACCACTTGATAAACTGAACCGAACCAAACCGGAACCCGAATAACCCAATTTGAATTTCAGGTGCAATAGGGTTATTATTTTCCACTCGTGGGTTGACTCGGATTTGGGGTTTGGACTTGAACCGGAATCGATCCTATGCCCACCCGGCGGTGCCCTATGAGCATTGATTTTGTTTTAGTTGTTTAACCATTGTCCTAGGGGTATTGGTTAGCATTCTCGATTATATAATGACAATGTAAAGTTATTTTACACAAACATCTTATAAAATGTTGTTCCGTCAATTAATAAATATGATTTTTTTTAGTAGAATGAATAAATATGATTGAAATTTATTAATTGAGGCAGTAATTTTTGATTGCAATGCATATACTAAATAATTGTAAATTGACTAAACATAATAATTAGATTCTAAAAAAAAATAGTAGAAAAAACTTGTAGAAAAGGTCTATATTTTTGTGAGTCGTCGTCAAAATTATAGTTTCGTCTCCTTCATTTATCAAAGAGGTGATTTAGGGTCAATTTTTGACCCAAAATCACCTCTCTAACTCATTTTTCTTTTTTGCTTCTATTGAAATAGGTGATTTTCATACTTATTTTGTTTTTTATTTTGTGATTTTGTCGTCTTAGTGCGACATTGGTTTGTTTACCGTCTTTGTGCAGCGTTGTTTGTTTTTTTTTGTTCAGGTATTTGTTCGATTCAAATTGTCAGATCAACTTCAAGTTATTACAAATCTAATCAATAACTTTGACGTCGTCCACGTTGCAGATTCAGAAACATAGGTATTCCGGAAACTTGAATATAATCATATGCATAGGTTTTTGTACTTTATCGTTGTATACTATTAACATGGATGTTGTGAGTTTGTTTGCTGATTCATCATCTTTATTTTTATCGAATTTACATTGTATTGATGTACTTTGTAAATTTGAAGGAATGAATATGATTAATTTTTGTAAAAAAAAAACATGTAAAAAAGGTACAAAAAGAGTAAAAAGAGAGAGATGATGAGTGATTGTTATGTCTGTCAAGCAACGAACACAACAGAGTTAAATTAGTTGCGTTGCGTTGCGTGTGAGACAAAACCTGACCTGTGTGCTGTTGTCCCAAGCCTACCCACTCAAACTCAATCCAAATACATTCAATTTCAATCATACAACTAAATAATACAATTAAATTAAATTAAATTAAATTAAATTAAATTAAATTAAATTAAATAAATAAACTACGTAACTTCAAATTCAATTCAAACCACAATCACAACAAAAAATCTCATCCAATCGCCGCCATGGATCACCACCTCCTCCACCATCAAGACCACCGTACAAGATACGCTCCTCCGATTCACCACCTTCCTCCACCACCTTCTCTTCCTCCTCCTCCTCCTCAACCTCTCCCTTATCGCTCTTCTCTTCCTCCTCCACCCCCCTTTCACCAATCTCCTCAATTCCATTTTTACCCCCTCGAACACCGCCGTATCCCCCCTCAACCCGCCTGGAACCCTAACCCTAATCCCGACGATCGCTTCCGCCGCGATTCTCATCACCACCACCATCACCACCCTCCTCCTCCTCCTCCCCCTCCTCTCCGATACGAATCTGTATCAAACCCTAACCCTAGGGAAACCTTCCTTTACACCGACAACGCCAATTACCACCACCACCACCACCGTCAATTAACCACCACCGCCTCCACATCGAATCATCCTTATCCAGAACGTGACGATGTTTCCAACAGAATCGATTCAACCAGAATCGATTCCAGCAGAATTGACAACAGAAGGTGGTTGAATGAAAGAAAAGTACACAATTCATCACCGTCTCATTCACCTTTTGAATCGGTGAAGGATGAATTAAGTGCATCTGTGAATCGTGATTATCGTGATTCTGAAACGGTTAGGTATAGTAATGGTAGTAATAGTGGTAGTAGAGGGAATAGCAGAGAGTTTAATCATCATAATCAGGGTCGTGAATTTAGTAGAACACCGCCGAAAAAACAGATTCAAAAGAAGAGTGCTTTACTTAGGATTCAAAATGCGAAACCAAATCATAGGAACCGTGATGTTGAACAGTCACGTTATGTTAATGATTCTAATGGTAATTTCTTCAGGGGTAATGGTAAAGATCAACATGGAAGAGGGTACATGAAAGGTGAAGAGAGGAAAAAAGGGAGTCCTGTTGAAGTTGATGTTGATATTTCCTTTGAATCAAATGTTTTTGTTGCCAAGCATATTGTTACAGCAGCGCCTTCAACTTCTGGTGTTGATGCGGGTTCTGTTTCTGGTAAACTGCCTTCTGTTGTTCAAACTATGAATGATAATGATAATGATACTTCACAGAAGAATGTAGGTGATGATTGTAATCCTAATGAGAAAAGAGAGGGGTTAATTTCTGTTGAAGCCAGTGGTACTCATACTCGTAAGTTGGCATCCAAGGTTGTGAAGAAGAAGAAAGCTGTTTCTGGTGGTGAAAATTTGAATGCTAATAAGAATACTTTGGGGAAGAATGTAGGTGATGGTTGTAATTTGCATGGGAAAAATGAGGTGGGAGTTTCTGGTGAAGCTAGCGGTACTGGTCCACGTAAATTGGCCTCTAAGGTTGTCAAGAAGAAGAAAAGTATTAAGAGAGTGGTGAAGAAAGGTTCTGCAAAGCCTAATAGTTCGGGCGTGTCGGCTCCACCTTCGGTTGCCAATGCAGTTGGTGAAACTGTGGTAGCAGATAGTGGGTCCAATGCTGCCCCTGAAAATGTCAAAACGGGAACTTGTTTGGAGGAGAAAATCAATGCTGTTGATAAGGTGTCTGTGCCAGACGATCAAGGGAATGCATTGGCTGAAGATAAAAACGAGAGGTTGTCCATGCCGAATTTGGGGCCAGAATGCAGGTCACAAGAATATAAGAACGACGAAGCTTCTGATATTGGGAAAGAATCCAGGTTTGAAAGAGGTGGAAGTATTTCAAATACGCCATCTTGTGTTTCTAGTATTGTAGATAGAATTAGTGGTTCTGATTGTTTAGATGTGTGTAATTCTGTTCCTGACTTGGTTAGTGTGACACATATTGACAAGGCTACTAAGTTATTAAATGGAAGTACTTCTGAAATCAACCAATTAGATTGTGGGAACAAGCAATTATGTCAGAGTGAAGTATCTCTATCGCCTGGGAAACATTTAGATGTAGGATGTTCAGGGAATAGTAATCTTGTAGATGTAGGGAATGAAATGAATAACAATGTCATTTCTGCAGATATTATAAATACATATAATTCTGCTGATGACAGTGTTTGCGTCCTCAATTCCAGTGATCCTACAAGTTCAGGAAAGGAAACTACTAACAGTGGGAATAATGACATTGATGGAGAGGCTTATTGTGAAAAGATGGTTCGTGTGTTCAATCGGTGTTCTACTTCGGATGAAAATTCAGATACAGCCATCCCCCTGCCAAGCAGTGGAATGGTTGCTTTTTCGAGTTTAGGAGATACTAGGATTCAGGATGGTCAAGATTGCCTACAAAATACGAGTGTACTGATGCACGGTTATGATGTTGGATCGTCTAGTTTGGAAGAGAGTATCACTGTTCACCAATTTGGTATCATGAAGGATGCTGAAAAGCAGGTGTCCCCTGGTGAAGTCCCCATATCTGCTGAGAATTGTGACATAGATTTAACATTTCCAAATTCTAATATTTCACTTGGATTCGATGTAAGGGATACAAGTAAGATAGAAAAGAAAGATGTTAAGACCGGTTTAAATGGTTTGACTTTGAATTTGGATGAGATATCTCTTCCTTCAGTTAGCCATTCAAATGATGCTGATAGAGGCTCAAGAATTTTATCGAAGGATCCATGTTCTTCAGATGGCTTAGATCATTCTATTCAAAGCCTGGATTTTTACTCACTATCCAACCAGGTTGGGGACACAGCGTTACATGGGAAAAGAGCTTTTTCAGAGGCTGAATTTTGTTTTGCAAATAATGACAGTGATGATGAAAATAAGGTTTCACCAGTTCCTAAGAGGAAAAAAGTCACTGCTAGTCTCCCAAATTTAACTGAATTTCAATCTGAATTTAGTGATTCAGTTGTGGCTGCCACATCTAATGCAGAAGTTCCTATCTGTTTCAGTGATAACCAAGAACATAAGAAAGACGACGTTGCATCGTCAAGCATGGGTATGAGTATTAAGTCTAATGCTCAGTCGATACCTTATTCAGGTGATACTGCTAAATTGTCTGACTGCATTTTCACCGGAGGATCATCTGAGTCTACGGATGCAAATAGGGAAACCAAGAGTTCTGAGCATTTGGAATTGAAGCACTCGGATATGGTCTCTACACAATGTGAGGACTTGGCCATTCCAAATGTTCAGTTTTCAGTGTTTGGTTGTGAGCAGAATGACAATGCTACTCCAATTGAGCATATAAGTAATATCGCGGGAGAAAAGATAGATTCACAGGCTGCTGAAACCAATTACCGTTATAGAGATGTTGTGCAAAGGTCTCCAAGGGCTGATATGCCATCTAATGATCTCGATAAGAAGGGTCACTCACTTGCTCAGGAGAACCTTGTGTCTTGCCCTGCCGATGGTAATGGAGTCACTATCAGTAATTCAAATAATGAATTGATTGAGGATTTGCCTTATGCTTTATCGGATATGTATTCTCAAGGGGTGACATCTGACTTGCCAGATAGAATGATTACCGAGTTTACAGCAACCGATGATGATGAAAACATTTGCGGGGATGAAGAAAATCCGAATAGTGTATCTATGGTCAAACATGGTTCTGACTCAGATGCTTTTACTTCATCAAAACAGCATACTGAAAAAATTAGGAAGTCAGATCATGCAATTGGATGTAGTGACCCAGTACCAAGGAATATAACGCCAGAACCAGCCCAAGCTCATTCCAAAGTTACACCTCTGGGTCTAAATTCATCTTGTTCTGAATTAAATGGAAGCAAAAATCCGCCAGGCGGTGTCATCCCTAAAGCTTTCAAGGGTTATTCTTTTCCCTTTCCGAAGTCGAAGATAAAGACTCCTGCCTCTTCAATCAATGCCTTAAAATCTCGAACTTGGCATCGGACAGATACTAGTAATTCTCCAGCTTCTCTACCTAGAGTCAAACTTTCAGCAGGAATAGTTCCTCCTAAAAGGCAAATTCTCGAAAAGAAGAACTTTCCAAATACTTCTTACATTCGTAAAGGTAACAGTCTTGTTAGGAATCCTACTCCAGTTGCTGCCATACCTCAAATCTCCTCTTCAAGTCTCTTGAGGAGACCTACTCCAGTTTCTGCTATACCTCAAATCTCTATCAACCCACCATCTTTGGGCTTAGGTGAAACACCTAAGGGCACCAAACCTGAAAATAGAGCTGTTTTGATAGATCAGCCAATCTATTCCAAAACATTCGTGTCAAATACTCTTCTGCAGAGAACATCTCCTCTACATATTGACACCAAATCAGAGGAAAATATATCTTCCCCGTTGCTAGAACCTCCTTCCAGTGGCTTCTGTGAAAATGCATCTGATCTTGGGAAGTTTATTGAAACTAATGATGCACCAGCCTGCTCTGAAGATATACTAAAACAATATGAAACTCCTGAAAATCAAACTGCTCCATCTAGCAATGGGGAGTGTCAAGATGAAGCAAATGTTGGATATAATTCTTCTTTGAACTCAAAAAGAATAGTTTATATAAAGCCTAAAACAAATCAATTGGTTGCAACTTCGACTTCTTCTGATATTATTGTCTCTACTGATGACAAAGGCCAAACGGCCATCCCTGATAGCTATTACAAGAAGAGAAAAAATCAATTGGTTAGGACTGCATTTGAAAACCATGTCAACCAGACAGTTGCAACTCCCAA
>Ga0315914_1009006_pt1 | contig 13013 bp, 5 predicted proteins | sample MpolenodulesMG_FD_203920 | JGI IMG/M metagenome (GOLD analysis project Ga0315914, IMG submission 203920) | Medicago polymorpha root nodule microbial communities from Los Angeles, California, United States - elongated nodules | ecosystem: Host-associated > Plants > Roots > Nodule | place: USA...
TTGCTAATATATATATATATATATATATATATATATATATATATATATATATAAAAGAGAAAGACAAAGAATAGAGTACAATATACACCAGCAGAGCCGTCAAAAGACGCTCCAGCAAACAACCACCAAGGGGTGCACCCGAAAACCCCACAAACGAAGACGGAGGCGCACCCAAAACTACCCTAAAAGAACAAAAACAACAGAAGAACAACAAAAATCACTAATAAACTAAGACCTACAGCCGGCGGCCACCCTAACAAACACCAGCAGGCACAAAAAGCAACAAGGATAGCCTGAAGCCTCACCAGGAAGGGAGGAGATACAACCCCACCAAACCCCGCAAGCAACCCTAGGAAAAAACAACCACCACTACACCCTACTGGTTCCAACACAGGACGGGCTGCACCTCCCACTCGTAGAGAGAACATGAACTAGTAGGGCACTTAGCTCATAACCACTTCCAAGCTAAGAGTTTCACTCTGTCAACCACTGGCTCCTCTCGGAGTAAGCTACCAACAAAGATAAGGTCATTCTGGGACGCCCAAATGGTCCAAATAACAACATGCCAAACAAGAAGCAAACCTAACCTAACTCTCTTCCCCCCTCCTAACCCCGTAAACGCCTAAAACTGCTGGGCTAGCCCTAGAGGCATCACAAACTCCCAACCTAACCACCTAGACACCTGATACCACACCGGGAAGAAAGCAGGACAAGATAGGAACAAGTGCGCCGCTGACTCAGATGGTGCATCACAAAAAACACACCCCACCCCTCCCTCAGGGAGCGGAACACCTTGCCTTAGGAGGTTACTACGCGAGGGGATCCTATCAAGGAGGAGCTGCCAAGAAAAAACAATGACTTTAGACGGGGCCCGAGATTTCCAAACCCTCGAGACCGCCTACAAGACCTCCCCATGAGGGATACCTGGATTCGTAAGACCCTTAATAAGGGACGAGTACGCCGACTTCACCGAATACCGACCATCAAGACTGAGCGTCCAGGACCACACATCCTCCCTCTCAACCATCGATCGTCTAGTAGCGACCACCAAAAGATCGGAAAGCATGTCCGCTTCCCAGACGAACAAGGCTCTCCTCCATGTATGGTCCCAAACCCAAAGCCCCCCCATCCCAGTGACCAAGTTCCCCCACTTTCCGATCCACCTAGAGAGTAAGGAGGTAGACCTGCCTAAACCTAACTCTAAGGATAGTCGGCCCACACCACGGATCATGCCAAAAATGGGTATAGAGACCATCTCCAATCACCCTAGCCACACCATTAGAAAATCAATCTTTGGTCGCCTCCCTATCACCACCCAAAAGGGAGATATTAGACCGCCAGGATAACTCAACATTCAATCAGGATTTAGAAGACAAGGGATTCTCAAACAACAGTCATCAAGCTTCAACTCTCTATAAAAGACCAAGTTTGTTTGAAGAGGGTTACACCACTTAAGTAAATTCACGCACCTACATACTTAGTCTAATGATGACAGGTCATCTTACATTATTCTTAGCATGTTTTTCAGCAGGTCTTTCATCTAGAATAAAGGAGTACTAGAATAATTTCTTATTATTTATGGACATTTGTAATGTTTTCTATATTTGAGTCATGTAATTCTAGTTTTCCCGAAACATTGCAATTCTAGGGTGTTTTTATGTAATTCACGAAGAAATCATACAAATTGACAAAGAAAGACATTTGAAGACTTTGGGAAGATCATGAACGAAGACTCAAAAGGCCTCGAAAGACATCACAAAGGGAGGAATTATGTTCCCAAGTCTCAAAACATCTTACATGGAAGCAAACACGCAAAAAGACGAAGAAACAGACATTTAGGCACGTGACTACACACTAAGACTAAGGCGCCCCGAGCACGGTCCATGCGCCCCGAGCATGGCCATGCTCCCCGGGCATGCTTCATGCGCCCCGAGCATGAAGGAAAACGGGACAGAACTGATTCTTAAATAAAATCTTATAAAAAATTATAATATTATAAGAATATCTTCCCAAAAAAATTAGAATTTTTTAACAAAACATGAATTAAATATGAATTTTTATATTTTCTGTGGTTAAAAATTTATATTTAATTTATGTTTTGTTAAAAAATTCTATTTTTTTTGGAGAGATATTTACAATATTTTACACATTTATGAACATTTTCTTTAAAGAAATACAATATTTGACTTCAAAATAGGGACCGAAAGTAGTGACTGAAATTTCTATAGAGGACTAAAAGTTGAAGGAAAATTTTAGGTGGACTAAAACGAATATTTAATATATTTATAAGGATTAAAAATATATTTAACCCTTAATTTTGTAACATATCATTGAATTATATCTCCAACTAATATGTATAGAAGGTTTATTTAGGGTTTACAAATTGGAGTGTTAAAACCTATCAATTTTCCCATAGATTCAAGTCCATTGTAGTTTCCCCGCCAACCCAGTTGAACCCTCTCTGCAACGCTGGTGGTGTGATAATCAACCCTTCTGCCATGCTGTTTATCAAACCCGGCATGTTGAAAACCTCCTCCTCATCCCAAAAGAACCCTTCAGAATCTTCCAAAAACTTCTCCACACAAGCATTAACGTTATAATCCAAAGACTCAGAACCGTTCACTGCAATATCAACAAAGAACGATTCTGAGTCTTGACAAGAAGACAAATGTTTTTTAGCTGCTTTCGTTGCAGCAAACTGAATAGACCTAATAGACGATGTTTCTGAATCAAGATGCGGCAAAGAGGTAGCCGCGTGAGGGAAATTTAAGGAAGCAGTTTCACCTTTGAAAGCTAAAGCCGCAACATCATAAGCTATAGCTGCCATGTCGGGGTGGGAAAATGTTCCAAGCCAAACACGAGTTTTGTTGTTAGGTTGTCGTAGCTCACACACCCATTTTCCATTCCTTTCCCTCACTCCTTTGTAAATTGGATGTCGAGTCTCGTGGAACTTCTTCCTTCCAGCTCTTCTTTTCTTCATCTCGTGTGTGTAATAGTAATATTGTATATGTATTCATCTATCTATCAACTCACCTTATATATTGATACCTTATTAAATGGAACAACGTGACACATGCAATTGTGTATGTGTAAACGTACACACGAGAAAATAAGAAAATAGTTAGTGACTAAATGAGACACTTTTGTCACTAACTAAGAAAAAGTTTTGTGTGGATGTATGTATAGTGGGGAACGAGAGGAGACTTGTGTTAAATGTGTGGAAGTTTTGACAAAGAAAGGGACAAAAGGGACAGTGACTTCTTTTTGTAGCATCAGGATGGTGTGAGAATCGTGCTAATTAAAATTATCTTTCTTCCTAATCGCGTTTTTAAAATGTTGGGACCATAATGTTAGGAGATTAATTAATATTTTATACTGCACGTGGATTGGCCTGAAAACTTTATCAAGAAACTAAGCCACGTGCTAGAAAAACAAAGTGAACACAAGTTATTTCATTTACAATTAAATCCTTATTTATTACTCCCTCCGTCCCGGCTTAACTGAGCTAGTTTACATTTTTACATGGATTAAGAAAAGTGTATAAATGAAAGAGAAAGAAAAATAGTTTTGAGTGTCTTTGTCAAGTATTGGTGCATTATTCTTTATCATAAATGTAAAGTATAATATATTGAATTGAGAATAGTGAAAGTAATATTAATTATAGATATAATTAAAAAAAAGTAATTAATGTTGTATTGCAAACTGAAAAGGGTCAAGATTCCTGGAACAATATTATTTTACAAATGACTCAGTTATTATGGGACGATGGAGTATTTTTTTAATGGAAAATGCTAAACAGTGCCCTCAGGGCAATGGTTAAAAAAACAAATATAGTAATCTTGCATTGAAACTTGTGCATTCAACTCCTCAAAAGTCTAATTAGTGGTATTTTCAACTTAAAACTTTCTTTTTTTGGTTTCCTTAACCATTGCTCTAAGGGCACCGGTTAGCATAACCCTTTTTTAATTCATTTAATCCTTATTTATTTAATTAAACAATCGAATTTTTCAGATATATATACTTTAATATATAATAAGGATACGATTTTTTTTAATCTGTTAAAAAAATTGTTTAATATTTTTTCTTTTAATTTCAACTTTCACTTAAACTTTTTTTTTCTAAAGAACTTCCACTTAAACTTATTTTGTTGTTTCCGTAACAATCAAATAACTTATTTATTAAATAACAGGATAAAAGTTTATAACTTCCATTATTTTTATTGATGAAATTAAAATGACAAACACAATAATGTTTGTCTTGACGCTAGTATTATATATGATTTTTTTTAGGTAGGGTTATATAATATTATTTCGTATTATTAAAAAAAAAATCTTATTTCATATTATTAAAAAAAAATCTTTTTATTTTTACGCCTATGTGAGTTTAAGTTTATCATTAAAAAATGGCTTGAAAACTGTCTATTTGGTAAATGAAAGTTGGTCAAGTTGGTAAGTAGTATTAAATAGACATCTTTATTGTGGAGTGACATTTTTTAGTGCTTGCGGAGAAGAGATTTGTTTAGTTTGTTTGATGAGGGGGCGAAAAATTATAGGTTTTTTGGTATTGGTCCAACATTCAATTGTGTAGTCCATCTAAATAGCATGGAATAAATATATCTTTCCTAAAAAGTCGGTAAATGTTGAGCAATTGGTGGTGGATAATATTAAACACTCATCCAAAAGATGTTTTTTTTTTTATAAGTCTCATGGGTTGTGCAACCTATTCTATGTTGGTGTCTGGAGGGTTAGCGTGATTGTCATAGGTGATTATTGTGTGTATTGGTATGTATGGTGGTGTAGAAATAGTTCCTGTTCGTTTTTCATAGTAGTGTTGCATTTTTTTTAGTTTTCTTACCTTGGTTGGTTTAGGTTTTTTTTTTCTGGTTGGGACTTCTCCCTCTCGTTGCATTTTTCTTGTTGTTTCTAGTTTCTGTTTATTGTTTTTATGTTGTTTTATCTTCATGTACTTCTTGCTCTCTTTGTACTCGTGATATTTTCATGTTTTCCAGTTTATGTATTATATTTATTTGCCATTCATAAAAAGTGGAGAAGGGTGTCTATGTAGATGACTCTCTTTCTTAATTTTTTTGCAGACCCTACTTAATTAAATTTATTAAAATAAATGAATGTAGTTTAAATATAATACTTTAGAGTTATATTTAATTTTATTGGCATTAAAGTATTATAAAATGAGTGAAATATGTACATGGAGAAGTATTATAAAATGAATGTAGGACCCATTTAAACGTTCAAATATGAGAGCGCTATTACGGATATTCTACGAATAATACTCCAAAATAGAATAATATTGATGTAGGAGGGTTTCCTTAGTGATTTTATAGTATTTTTATTTTAGCTTAATTTTAATAATTTCTGTTTTATTTTCTATTTAGGATTTTCGGCCCATTAGAGTTTTGTCCTTTTGTTATTTCCCTATTTAAGCTTAGGAAGTTATACCTTGTACCCCTACAATTAGCCTTTTACCCTTACAAATCATTAAAAATGTCAATTTTATCCTTTGTCATGAACTTCACCCCCACAATATTTTTGATGCGTGAAACTTTACCGAAAGCTTTTTAGAAAACTCGAACTAAGTTTTCCGATAACCAATTCATTCATGAAGCATAGATAGTTGAGTTTGAAAATCATAAATCGTTAGATCTTTAAATAAAATTAGAAAGCTTAATTTGGGTATTTTGTTTTTTACAAGTTGATACGAGTAAATTCTTTTCACGCAGATTTGGATAATTTCTAAAGAGGCTTGAATTGAAAAGTTATTAAATTTGATGAACTAATTCATAACATCTTCTACGTTCTACTTACGTTTGTTCTTACATTTTAGTATTGCATGATCTTGCAATATTTTGAAGAATTCAGAAAGCTCCATTGAAATCTGGAAAAGCATCAATTTTTTACCACAAAACAATTGTCGTTCTTCCAAAAAAATAAAATTAAATAAAAGTGTCAAAATTACATCTTTTTCTCAATGATTGATCTTATCACCTGTTAGTTTTCTTTATAATATATTCAAATGTACTCATTAGTTTGGTGGATTTGTGTGAATTCAGCAAGAAATGAAGAATAAAAATTTAAGTGTTTTGCATTTCGGATAACTTCCACAAACGTTGTTACCGGAAAACTAGTTATTTGATTTTTTTTTTATTTCCGAAGAAGTTTTAAATATTTTGTGGGGTGAAGTCAATTTAAAAAAGGGTAAAAATAGATATTTTATATGATTTGTAGGGGTAAATGATTAATTGTAGGGGTACATGGTATAATTTTCCTTAAGCTTAACAGTTGTAGCATAATAGGCAACTTTTATTCATTCAATAATATTTTAAAGTGTTTTCTCAATTTCTAGTGGATTTGGGAACCCTATTTTCACAAATTTGTCGCTTGCAAACTAGTTTCTTATCAATCTAGGTTTAGCGCTAGCTAGCCTACGCTTTTGACTACGTCAGCTGATATTAGAGCAGATTTCTCTTGTTCTATTCCTAACGTGATCAGCAATGGGAGATGAACTAATAATGAGGGCAGAGCCGACATAACCACGACTCTTACCACGGCCATCAATGCTTTGACTGCAACATTGACGAGGTTAAAAACACAGCTAAATGACAACACCAACAACAACATAAATAATCAGAACAACGGAGGTGGACCAATTAGGGTTCCACGTGGTAGAAACAATCGGATTATTAAGGATTTGAATTCTTCAAAATTATGCCACTAGAGGTCATTCATTGTCGGCAGGAGTTAATAGAGTCTCATCCCTGGAACCTAAAGCACATCAGCAAGAAATTGCCTTCAAAATTATTTGTTCCAATGATAGATCTGTAGGTATTATTGGAAGGGGCGACAACATAATTTGAGTTCTTCAAAGCGAGACAGGGGCCACTATAAGTGTTGGCCCTTCAGTAACTAAATGTGAGGATCAATTAATTACTACTACCGCCTCAGCGAGTCATGAGTTAAGATATTCACCAGCACAAAAGGCTATTGTGCTTGTTTTATGTGAGGTTACACTAGGTGACATGGTCGAGCTTCTAACCGCTAAATTAGCTTGATTGGATATGGAAAAAGGTTATAGAGAATACTAACAAACAACAGTCATCGTCAATCTATGTTTTCCCATTGGTGTCATCTCCGGCACTGAAACCACCGAATCTTCAATCGCCATCGCCGCTGTCGAAGAAACCACTGGATCGACATGTTGTTACAGGTATCAACCAACCATCTTATTATGTTACTTTACAGAAATTCCCACCACTTGGTCATCTAGTACACGATTAAAGTCAAGGCTAAAATGATGGATCTAGAAATTATTCAGCATGCTACTACATTTCTTCAATGGGATAAAAGGCACTACTATATTTTTCAAACCAAACGATCTTTGCATTTCACTCAATGGGATCCAGGAGGGTGGTCTCTTGTTTATTGGAGGATTCATCATGCATGTGAAGCTCTTTATTAGAATGAGAACTTCGGGTCGAGTTCTTCAGAGGTGGAGGAGACTCATGTATGAGGGTTTCCTTAGTAATTTTATAGTATTTTTATTTTAGCCCTTTTTTTTTAATTTCTGCTTTATTTTCTTTTTTGGATTTTCGACCCATTAAAGTTTTGTTCTTTCCCTATTTAAGCTTAACATTTATAGCATAAGAGGTAACTTTTATTCATTCAATAACATTTTTGAGAGATTTTTCAATTTTTGGTGGATTCCGGAACCTTATTTTCACAAGTTTGTCGCTTGTAAACTTGTTTCTTTTCAATTTAGGTTTAGCGGTAGTTAGCCTACGCTTCCGACTGCGTCAAATATTATGTTGATAATTTAGGAAATTAGTGAGTTGATTAATTGGTCGGTTTCGCGCAACCATTCCTCGAACAAAACCAACTACATCTTCTGTGGGACTTTCCTCTACATCGGCGGCTCCGGATACTCATGTTGGAGCTTTGATTTCTTCCCCTTATCCTTCTGGATGTTAACTTCACCAATGTGGGCGTCTCAAATGTAACTTTGATGCCTCTTTCTCAAGTCAGTTGACAGTTGAATAGATCAGGTAATTTTGGCATATGTTTACGCGACGAAGATGGGGCATTTTGTGTTGGCAAAAGCTCCATGCTTTACTCCTTTTTTCATGTGGATGTTGGTGAAGCGCTAGGATTATTTTATGCATTGGAATGGCTTAGTGTTATGCCAGTTTGATAACGTGAATTTTGTGCTACAATTTAAAACGATGACAAACGCCTTCTAGAATAAGCGTGTAGCTGCTACAAAGTTTAGCTATATCTTCTCAGCCTCAAAGAATTTATTTGCTTCTCGTTTTACAAACTCTCGGATATAAATTAATAGACGACAAACAAGTGTGGTTGCTTATACCCATGATAGGGTAGCAAGATTATCATATATTCCACCATTTATTTTGATATTTCCTCTTATCTTTAATAAAACAATATAAGCATCTTTAAAATAAATATATATATAAAAAAAAACAAAGTTGAGATGCAAGGCTACTGGACGATTTGTGACCAAGATTCAAAGTCATCTCTGTGGAGTCAAAAATAGATAGTCGTAAAAGAAATACAGAAAAAATTTGGGGCAAAAACACAAAAAATAAGGATAGGATGCAACACGTGGAGACCTACGGGGTTCATTATTACGAGTTCGGGTATGCTCCATTTAGGCTAAGCTGCATTTACTCCATTTAGGGTTTGGACGCAAGACATGTGGCAAAATCATATTTAACGGTTGGGATTTTAAATTAAAAAACAATTTTTTGTATACTAAAAATACATGATAATCCGCTCAAAAATAACAATCACGTCTCCTCTTCTTCTTGTAGCAGTCATAATCAATCTTCCTCTTCTTCTTGTAGCAGTCACAGTCAATCTTGAGACCATAACTTCTCTTCAAAATTGACAAGAATTGTTGAATAAAATTACAAAAAGAAAATTTGTATTAGAAAGGAATGACGAAGAGATGAGTAAAAGAAAAATAGGGATCTGGGTTGAGAGAGGAGAAGATGAGAGGAAAAGCTTGAGAGAAGGAAGTTGGTCGAATGAAAAGAGAGGGGTACATGATTGGTTTCACGCAGCGGCAGTGATATGAGAGAAGAAGAAACGTGATTTGTTTGTTATTATCCTGTATTTTCAGTATACAAAAAATTGTTTTTTAATTTAAAATTTCAACCATTAAATATTTTTTTGCCACATGTCTTGCATCCAAACCTTAAATGGAGTAAATGGAGCTTAGCCTAAATGGAGCATACCCAGACTCCATTATTACACACATACTAAAGGTTTTAAGTTGATATCAAATAAGAGTGTTGTTAACGAGTGTCGTAAAGACTTTTTTAAGGATTCTCAATAAAGAATTCATTGAAAAAGTTTAACATTTCAATTTCTGATGTTTTAAATGCAAAAGTTTCCATAAAAACTTACTTCATCTGACCACATTTATAAACACCTTTTTTTTTCTTCAGATTCATTAAATAACTGATTTATCTGGATTATAATACATTAGTTATTTGATGAATCTGAAAAAGCAAAAATTGCTTATAAATGTGACCGAAAGAAGTACTATCTAAAGTTTTTAAAGAGTGACCTTAAGACACTCATTAGCATTTCCCTTGAAATAAATATTTCTTTGATAAAAAATGACTTCAACATTTTTCACAAGACTATTTTTTAAATTCTAGATAATAGGAAATTATTTGAGTAAAAAAATCCAAATAATAGGAAATGATTTGAGTGATAATTATTTTATACTCATTACATTTTAAATTTCAGCTTGAAAGAGATGTTCATATTTAATATTTGAGTATTTTGAATAAGATTAACTTTAATGATAAAAATCTATATAAAAAAAATCCATAAATTTATACAATCATTTTCTTTTACAAAAAAATGATTTTATTAAGCAACAAAACCAACTTTAGAAAAAGATAAAATACATGAAACATAATCCTCGATTCAAATATTATTGATGAAGAATATGACGATTAAGCTAAAATTGGAGTAAGGCTTATAAACACATTATCGTCATCTTTTATCTACGTGGGACTCCTAACAATCCTTGAACCACATTAAAAGAGTCTCCCGCAACCCCAACTTTGTGACACACCAAATTCTTAGTTGAAATCAATCAAAATTATTCTTTTATTTTTTACTATTTATGTTATGTATATTTATCATAAGTAGTGAAAGACAAATTAATAATTTTGATTGATGTCAACTCAGCATAAGTAACTCTATCCATTTTTATTGATGTTGATGAATGAGTAATGTAGTTTCCACCCTAAAATTATAACCCGGACGACTACAACGGGTTTGTGTAGATTGAGAGTTTGGAAACTGTTTTTTATAACAAGATTTTATTGAAATGAGAGTTTGGAACTTGATTCGTAGCAACTATCAGTTGAGTGTTAAACATTAATTTATGATCATAAAAAATGCAGCATGCCTTGCTAATAATTTTACCAATATTATTGGTTTTCCTATTGAAGCATAAACAATGTGTAATTCTAGCACACTTGTTTTAATATGTTCTGTATGTTGTTTCAACTTTTATAATGTTCCGTTCAATGTTCCAACATCACGTAATAAACAGAAATAAAAACAAGAAAATAAATGACAAGAAAGTAAAGAACACAATGAGTTTGTTGACCCAGTTCGGTGAGAAACACACCTACTCTGGGGCTACCATGCCAAGAAGAAAATCCAATAGTGTAGTCCTTATTCAAAAGCTCTCAGCAAACTCCTCGTTTACACTTTATGACCTAGGACCTACCCGTATAGACTTCAACCTAGGAACTCTTAGATCTGAGATCTCATCTCACTATCCTAATGGTCAGTCACAGCCCCTGTGACCTATCAGACCTAAACACAAACACAAAGATGAAGTTACCTTTAAACACAAACAACTAACACCTTGTTTCACAACTTCGGTGTAGTACACAAGAATATCAAACTCACATAAAAAGTGCTAAACAAGTATCACAAACGATACAAGAAAGGCTCACAAAAGGTTCTAAACTTGCATCAGAAACGAAACAAGAGTAGAGCACATGTAGACTCAAAACCCTAAAAATCTAAACTTTTTAGTATGACGGATTGAATGATCAATTAGGTCTTGAAGTCTCCCTTATATACTGAAGCAGCTTGGGCTAAATATTCTTGTTGGGCTTCAACACAAAGCAGATCGGTTCAGCTAATCTGCAAAACAAGAATCAAAAACAAATATGGAAAGTCCTAAAATGTCGGAACATTTAGAGGATCGTTCTAACCAATAACAAATATTTCCTAAAATAAAAATACTACTTTAGAAATATTCCACAGCTGATTCCTGTAAAGATATGCGCGTTGCTTGGTCAATAAGATAAGAAAATATTGTTTCCTTAAACAATAAAGGGAGCGCGTACAAATAGGCATGAACCCAGGCACATTGAACCATGTCAGGATGTCGGAACATTGTATCCAACATCTTACAGAGATGTCTAACCACATGTTGGATCATTGGTTCCAACTTACACACCAAAGATATTTGTTTTAGCAATAATGCAGCCAATACAAATACCCAACACAATGAGACTGAGTGAGTTATAACATGTGTTTGGAACCAACTTAGTCTAGAAACAGTGACTTTTGTGTTGATGATAACAAAAGTTTAAGAACCATTTTTTCCTATGATGTTTACTTAAACTTTGTACAGATAAATGTATCATTTGAAGCAAACTCAGGGAGGATCATTTAGTGCTTCAGATAAGATTGATTAATGTAAGGCACATTATGTGTCTATCACCTCAAAGAGAATATCATCTGATGCTAACGGTCTGTTGACCTGCATAGTGCACATAGCGAGTCTCATATTAACAAGCTCACATTAGTTAAGTACTTTCTGATTAAGCCTGAGATGAATCTATTGTAAGTTTATGAACATGTGATTTGTATGAACTCTCTTTGAATTCAATGCAATCTTAGTTTTATCCAGATTTCTTTATGATTAATGTTGATTATATATATTGAGAAATGTATGAAGTGATTATGAAACTTAATTGACTACTAGTCATAACTTTTGAATTTGACCTAGGTAATCTGATGAATCTATTAGAAAGCAGTTAGACTGGCGTTGTTGTATGGTACAGAGTACTGGGCGGTTAAGAGTCAACACGAGAATCAAGTAAGTTTAGTAGAAATGAGGATGTTGCGATGGATGAGTGATAAGACTAAACATGATAGGATTGAAGGTGAGAAAAACACAAGAAGGGGAGGTTGAATTGTGTTAGCTTTTTCTTTGTTTTCTCCTACTGAAGTCACTGTTCAGAAGCAGATAGAGTTCAGCTTCTGAAGTGATGTTCAGAATCTAAATGCAGCGGATAAAAACAGAGAGAGAGAAAGAGAGAAGAAAGACACAAAACAATTATACAGGTTCCTTCCACAAACCGGAAGTAGTCATGTCCCCCTTGCACTTCCAAGGAGAGTTCACTAAAATCAAATATCTAATTACAACTGCTCACTGCTAAAACAAGGAAGAGACTTCAAACTACTCAAGCACAATTGCAAGAGATTTCCTATTCTCAAGAACAAAATCAAGAGACTTCCTATGCTCAAGCACAACTGCAAGAGACTTCTATTCAAATAGAATTACAAAGAAATTTGTTTGAGGTTGAACACTTGATATACAATCAGTGGTGTTCACAATACAAATCAGATACAGACTCTCAAGACTCTAAAATTTCTAAGATATGAAAGTTGTTAAGAAATTCTAAGTGAACTTTGATGTGAAACAATTTCTGTTGGAGTAAGCCCTAATAGCCAATCTATATTGATTGGATTTGGCTTTGTATCATGATATTGATATAAATATATATTGTGAATATATAAATAATAAGGTATTTCTTTATTGATTTTGTTTTGTTTCAAAATAATAAAGTCCCTAGAATAGTTAGTCCGTTTAATGGAACATTAAGTATAACTTAATTGTGAGACCCCGTTAAACATAAGGAAACTATTCTTAAA
>Ga0315914_1009007_pt1 | contig 13010 bp, 7 predicted proteins | sample MpolenodulesMG_FD_203920 | JGI IMG/M metagenome (GOLD analysis project Ga0315914, IMG submission 203920) | Medicago polymorpha root nodule microbial communities from Los Angeles, California, United States - elongated nodules | ecosystem: Host-associated > Plants > Roots > Nodule | place: USA...
CTTTTAATATCTCAAGTTTTTTTTATGCTTAAAAGAAATTTAATTAACCTGGATAGGACTTAGGGGGAGCTTACAAACCTCACCTTAAAGACTATCAGACTCAGGGGGAGTCAAAGCTTACAAACCTTAGAACGTAAAAGAAGAAGTTTCCAAAAACACAATTCAACCCCCCCCTTCTTGTGGTTTTTTCTCACCTTCAGAACTTGTGACACAAACCACATTTTCTTGGTGTTTTTTTCGCAACATCCATTTCAGTCGTAGTGCGAGTATTGTTTGGTCGACCTTTCTTTAGCCTTCACATGGCTGAATCATGGAAAAGTTTGGGACCTTCGTGCGGGGGCCAATAACTCATGTCGTGGACAACTTTGAACTTTATGTTGTAGATGGTGTATACACTCCTGATTTTGAACACTACTAATATAAGGGTTCGATAGTTATGATAAAAGTTAGAACACGCGGCTATAACATGAGAACAATGCATATGTAAAGCCTGAAATTTCCCACAGTCACACACATGCATGCAGGTCTACCTTGAACTTTATCATTGACATTCCCTCCCTATAATTAACGGTTCCATAGACAGGAAAAGTAAACCTCTTTAGATTGAATTAATCTACTCGGTAAGCATTGGACTTACCCCACTGCTTCATGAATCACCTTCGTGCAATATTATGTGAATGGATCACTATAACCCATCATTGCATACGCCTTGTGTGCTCTATTAGTAAACAAACACTCCAAACTATAGTAGGTTTATTAGATAAGAGTTGTGATAGAGAGGTTGCGAGTTCCCTTAAACACATTGTTCAATGACTCGACAATATTTTGTGTCGTTGTACCCCAACGTCGACCGTCGTCATGCACTCGAGTTCATTTTCTTTAGGTATATTGTTGACCCAAGCTAATGCCTTTCGGTTTGCCTCTTGGATTTCACCGCGGTAGTATTCGAACTTTGGTATATTCATTGCATATCATGCACTGTTGGAAAAAAAAATAGTCAGATGTATCAATTTTTTTAAAATATCATGACACACACACATATGCTTACCCATATTTGAAATTATTTCCTTAAGATCTCGATCCTTTATCCCCGTTAGAAAATTTTGTCTAATGTATCAAATGTAGTACACATGAGTTAATCTACTTCCATGACATCCATTCAACGGGTTATTGTATGCACTTTTAATTGATTCATGTATCTCAGAGATCATGCAAACATCTTGTCCTGGTGTGACGTGCCTTCTTAGATTTTTCATTAAAAAAAAACTTGTCCCTCCTTCATCTCACCTTTCACCAGCGCAAAGGCGATTGGAATCATCTTGTTGTGCTCATATTGTGCAGTTGCTATCAACCTTCCATGAATAAAAAGCCTGGAAGAGACGATGGAACCTTGTGGATCCTGGTGTGAAAGACATAAGGTAACTTTTAATTATGCAAAAAAACTTTTGTGATTGTATCGTCAACATTTTGAATGAAGTCCCTAAATCTTTAAAAACTTATCATCTTTCATGTGTGCTTGACAATTTTTTTATCATTGTCATATAGAAATCTAAATTTTGAATGAATAATAACATAGATCAAGTATTTACCAACATCAATTCCTAAATGTTATACTTTTAAGACATTATTTAAAAGCATCTTGCGTTTATGGAGCTGAAATGACATTAAAATTTATAGTGAATAGTCTAATAAACACAATCTAATTTATGAATATTATAAGTAAGTGCAAGATTTAATATATTTTTGTTGTTACACAATATTTAATCTAAATGATATCGAAATATATATTTTTTTATTTAAATTTAACTGTGTGACCATATGAGATATTCTTGTTACATAAATATGTACAAAACATTTCTTCAAAAAAAAATAAAAATTACAATACATAATGTATTTCATAAAAAAAAATATTTTAATTTAATAGTTAAATTATTTAAATTAATAATTTAACATTTTCTTGTATGTTTATTGCCAACCTTGATTAACTATAGATAGATATATTGTACACTGGTGGTGGAAAGTATTTGCTTAAAGCTGTTATAACACCAATCACACAAATAACCAATGTTTACGTAAATTATTATGCAAAACTAACATTGGACACATGTGGATTCCCTGCTCTTGAGGGTGGCGAAAGGTTTCAAATGGCAGAACCAGAGAGCAAGCCTGTGTTGGTGAAGAATTCATCCACCAACAGTTGTCGCAAATCAGGTCGTCGTGTAGCCTTCGAAGTGCCTTCTGGACGCAACCACCAAAGCCATTCCTCTGGCCTCGACAACAATATTGACACCTCCATTGATGACTTTGACAAGGGACACCACCATCCATGTTTTTTGGCATGTTGTGCATGGTCATGTCTTGCTATTTTTATCTTTGTCATCGTTTTTCTCTTTTTGGGGATATCCTATTTGGCTTTCCTCAAAGCAGGGATGCCCAAAGTCAATGTTAGGACATTTAACATGACAAAGTTACAAGTGGATTCTAACTCACAAAAAATGGATGCAATTATAAATTTGGGTTTAAGGTTCTCAAACAAGAATGAAGAGTTTAAACTTTTGTATGGTCCTCTTTTTGTAGAGGTCATCAGTAATGATGTGTTATTAGGTAGGACTAAACTTAAAGGATTCTCTCAAGTGCCTAAAAATGATACAAATTTGGATATGACAATGACAACAAATGATGCAAATGTTAACGTATATGCTATAGATGATTTAAAATCAGACATCAAGGCATATGAGATGGTGTTTGACGTGTATGTTAGTGGAAACATTGGTGTGCAAATTGGTAGTTTGCATATGATCAACGTCCCTTTTCTTTCATCTTGTGAACAAATCAAACGAATAGATGTGGATTATGGAAGAAAACCCGATTGTGATATCAAGATGTTTTCTTACAGGTACAATTATAAATTGTTTATATCATGTCATTTTGCATGCATAAATTTTGGTCGTTAAATGGATTTGTAAATGCGAAATTTGCATATTTAAATTTGATTAAACTAAGAGGCTTGAACAAAGATGATTTAGGGGGATGGAATTTTAAATGTGGAATAACATGATAAAATTTATTAGTTTACGTGAATTTTATTAGTTATGCATCAGTGGTGTGATAACAAACTAGTTGTATGTATAATAATTTTATGTTTCATGCTTATGGTGTGAATTTTTTTATATCGACATCCATAATACGGACATTCATTTACTATGAGCTTTTTTGCTGCAAATAGTTATAAATTAATTATATAAATATAAATGTGGAAGCCCCTGATATGGTCCCTAATATTTAAGGTCCACCCATGGTCCCTTTTTTTAACTGGGATAACCAGTTGCAATTGTTTAGTTTTTTTGTTAGTGACATGAGCAGTAAATAATTCAGATTTGTTGGGTACTTTTAACATAATTCATTTATGCAACCATGTGGGACTGCTTCCATATCTCTTTATCTGTGTCCTTGAAGGCCTAAACTTTGTAACCACTAACCACCACAATAGTGTCACATCTTTAAACATAAGATCTATTCCCATCAAAACCAGTAGACAATAGATCATCAATGTCTCTCAATTTTTATTTTCTGCCTTTTCTTAACAAAAACTAATCCAAGAAAAAGAGAAGCAGGTCATAGTTGATTATCAATCCACTTCTCTCTATGTACAAAAACTTGTTGGTCGGGTGCAACAACAACTTAGTATAACAGGAAGAAAAGAAAGGAAAAAAGGACGCATGTTGATCTTCTACTGCAACTGTGCGGTCTCCGTATAAGTATTTCTTGTTTCCTTGAAAAAAGTATTTCTTGTTAGTTAGACAAGAATGTTGAACTGCATGGTAGAACATAACAATACTACCGGTTGGCATCATTTGTATCAATCACCATTATCTTCTTCCTTTTACAATAGTATAGTTCATTCAGCCACTTGAGATCCAAAGTACCAGTACAATATAACCTATTAACGCAACATTAATAACATTGACCTCTTTACTTAAACCAATTTATTGTTGTTGCTGAAGCTTCTTTTTAGTTCTAGATTCTAACGAGTGGAGAGCGAAAAAATATTTAAATGATGCTAATCTTTACATCTATAAGAAGCCAAATAAGTTAAATCACAGTTTTTTTTTTTTGTACAAAAATCACAATTGATTTTACTACTACAAGTAGTTGAAAGTAACATTAAGTTAAAACCATGATCGGTGCTTTAGCAAAAGAAACAGTGAACCCTTGTCGAAATTTAACCCGCTGTCCACAAAGGAACCTATCAATGCAACATGATGAGTGATGACACACTGTCTTAGAGTGAATGAGAGAAGATCCTTTTTCCATCTTGCGAGGAGAGAGAAAGGTATGGTCTCAAGGAGAGAGAGACACTGATACCAATGGTCTGTAAAAATAGTAGGGAAACATGTTACCTTCAGTAGTCGGTTAAAAGAGTAGGTTCACCTGTGGACCTTTATAAATAAGGTCCATATTAGTGGTTTCCTATAAATACAATAACAAATGATACATCTACATGATGTTTAAACTAGCTACTTGTTTAATTTAAGGAATTGATCATGTTTTGATGTTTTGCACGACATATAATTATACATCTATGTGATGTTTTTATATATAGAAATAAATTATATGCTTATCAATGCTATTGTCATATTTAACATTGTTTGAATATTTGTTATTGAAAATTATAACAAATGATAATATTTTTAACAAATACACTAATCTTTCTCCTAATTGTCAATGTGTATCATTTGCCTCAGACCTTCACTCAATTGACGATATCAATTACTACAAGAAAGTTTTATAGAGAAGTGTTTCACCATATCCTTTGTTGACAGACAAATTTATTATTCATAGGAAAGAAGCTCTTCTACGAATGTAGTAAAGTGTACAAGCCACTAGAGACATGTATATCTTCAAAGTATTTCAATGTAGATTAATTTCTTTTGTCTTCACCATTTTGAATATGTATATATGGTCGAATTTAATATATGTTCATGAATGTTGCAACCATATATTCTAAGCACTTACAATATGCACTAAGTCAAAAGATACAAAGGATGTCCAGATTTTAAACCTCCACAAATATTATTTCCCTTTAATCATACATGTTTATATTTTTAATATTGATGCTGTAAAATCTAATTGCAATAATGCTTCATGTTTATCTAAATAGAAAATTACTTGTCATATATCTAAAATTAACTTAAAAGAGGCGGTGTCACATAATAAACAATTATATAATGAAGAAATTCAACAATAAATAACTTAAAAATACTTGTGATAAATTAAGAGAAGAGGAGACAAGTAAGAAACATATAATTATTATTTGATGGAAAAGTAAAAGAAATGAATTCTCATAAAAAATTAGCAGATTTGTTTTACATAAAATTTATTTCAATATAAAATACTCACGTATAAAAATTAATTTTAATCCCTTTATATCTTTCTTTGTCTCTCTAAAAAGTTATTTCAAACTCTTACCAAACATTGATTTTAAATAAGGATTAATTAAGTAAATGACCCCTATAAATATTTAGAATTTCTATTTTAGTCTCTCTGAAATAAAATCACATTCTTTAGTCTTTGTAAGATTTTTCTCGACATTTTTGGTTCCTGTAAAATTTTTCATCTTCATTTTTAGTCCATATAAAAAAAGTTTGTAAGCATTTTTGGTCCGTAAAAAGCTAAAGAAAAATGTTATAAGGGCTAACAAGAGTGGTTTATTTTGTATGGACTAAATAAAATTATGAATATTTGTAGGGATCATTTACATAATTAACCCTTTTAATAACCATTATATTTAACATCACAAAATTGGTCAAAAGTCTAGAGGTAATTGAAGGCATAACATCATATGATGTTATAGGTTCCATTTTTAGTTATTGACAAATAAGAGGTCCTTCACGATTTATTTTTTTATGTTTTGTGCTTTATAATGCTTTTCAAGCCTAGGCCTGACAAACCTAGACTATTTAATTGATCTCAAGTTAAGAGATTGGCAACCTCTAATTTACCAGAGTAATTACATATGAATAGGAACCTTTAATTTATTACGGTTTCTTAGGTCTAAATCCAACAAAGAAGATAGATAGAATTCAAAGAATCATAATCATCGCTAAACATCAAAATCAACCTCTTTTAATTTCCTACAATCAAACACCTACTCTTATTGTGAAAACAATTAAAACATATAAAACCATAATCTCTTTACTGCTTTCACTCTAATAAATTTCATTAATTGCTTAGCTGAACGACAATCTGTAGAGACGATAACTTATCACTTATTGCTTGTTACAATTTGGTGCCTTGACAATTCATCAATTAATAATTCACCCTCTAACTCTAAAAAGTGCTACTACATGCAAGCATTTTTCCTTATTTATCTAATTCTATAGATCAATTTTTCCTTAAAATAGTAGTTGTAATTAATTGAATGAATAAAAGCACAATATAGTAAATATGGAGTTTGTCATATTTATCTAATTCTACAGATCAATTTTTCCGTAAAATAGTAGTTGTAATTAATTGAATGAATAAAAACACAATATAGTAAAAATGGAGTTTGTCAAAGATATGGTAAGACTCAACAACTTTTTCATACCCTGTTTGATTTAGAAATTGAATACGGGACTAGATAACACATATAGCAATGGACTGTACAAAAACATGAATTTTTGCATCATCAAACCATGCGGCAACTTTTTCTTTTTATGGAATATAAACTATAAAAACAACAAAATGACATAATTTTCAACATAAAAAATATCATTTCTCTCGAATATAGTTCTAGCTTGTCATATACTGTTATGTTTTTTATGTACTATGATGCTAAATACTTATTGTTTTTGCGAATCAAACACACCCATGGTGCGTTTGATTAGCTAAAAAATGAAAGACATGACAGAACAATGTTTCAGGTACAAGACAAACTAGAGGCAAGGGACAGGACAAAAATTGATATTTTTGTCCTTCACCAAACCACAACACAACTTTTTGTCCCACATATAGGTTGTCTAAAATACCAAAATAGCATTTTGTCCCCCAAAAATCTTATAAAATAAAGAAAATTATTCAATGCCATAAAAATTTGTCCTGTGTTGTTCTCCCTTGTATTGTGATGTTCTTTCTTGTATTGTTTTGTATAGTACTTGCTGTTTTGTAAACCAAACGCGCCCATAATGATTTGACTGTATTAAAGTTAATAATACGGTGGTGCAAGAGAGTAACTAACATACTATGATGACGACAATGGAGAGGTCGATGATTGATCTTGATCTATGTCACAGACTTATCAAATATAGCATCAACATGTTAGGCAAGCACTCAAGACGTGTGATGAACCAAAATCACATGCATTTTCTAATATTTAACTGATAATTTAAATTTTCAATTTGATCTCTTAAAATTTAAAAATTACGAGAGAATTATTCCTAATGCTTTGTTACACAGAAAAAACAACAACCAATGACCTACATTTATTCCGCTCTTGTGAAAAGTTGATGAGCAAAACCGCAAGTGTACGGTTTTACCGAAATAGTAAAAAGAGAGTATCGTTCCAACATGGAGTTGTTCAATTTAATTAACTTTTAGGAGATGATTAGAAGAAAGTTTGGTTGTATAGATTTGGTTTTCAAAGGTTGAAAAAAATAATAATAAAAAGCGCCTTGGAATTATTGGTTCATCATAATAACAAATCCTTCACAAACAAACCCTAAATCATAACTTTATATTTGACCTACTTTCTAAAGACAAGTTTCTCTTTAGCGTATCAAAGCTTATTTCGAAGTGCAGTGAGTGTGTTCCTCTAGCAACCACGCCTATTCTCATGGTTGATTGTTATTAGAATCCTTGAAGAACGAAACTTTATATGTCCCAAGGTTTGCTAGAGTATTCTCATGTTTCGCAACCCTTGTCTAAATTCACTTGTTCCAATATCAAAGCTCGGCTGTCGCTTTATGAATTGATATTTGAGATGATGGATTAACAAATACTAACCCTCGGCCGTCGCTTTATGAATTTGGCATTTGTTAATTCATTATAAAAACGGTGAATTAGATTAGAAAGTAGATTTATATAAAATTAAGGTTTATGGCTTGGTTTGATTCGGATTACGTCATTAGACTTATCCAACAATCCCAAGATAAGAAGAATCTACTCACTCATGATCATCGTAGACATAGAAGAGAAGAAGAAGAACATAAAGTAAAATAACAAGAAAATAAAAGAACAACTTTTATTAAGAAAGACAATTATCACTTATTGAATTCCAAGAACAAAAGATGAATTGTTGTGATAGCTAGCTACTCTATTTATAGTTTACAATGCTTAAGCCCTAAGAAATATAACAATAGAATGTTCCACAAGAAACCACGGGCTTTTAGCTTAGAAGTAAACTAATAGGTAGCTTGTCCATGAAGCAGAAGCAGCAAAAATGGATCCTGAAGGTTGGCACGGCCGTGCTGGTGGTGGCATGGGCCGTGCCAAGTCTCTGGCTTAGGGAGTGACATATTTTTGTCCCATATTTCGTATTTTCATCCTGAATCAGCTCCTAATCCTCTTTCTTTTGCTCCAAGACTAAATCTTTAGATATTTGTTCCTGAAATATAATAACTTGCAATGGAAGTAAAATAATTCTAAAAGGAAATAATATTTAAATAAAATGAAATCAAATCTAAATAAAATAGACTTAAATAATATATTAAAAACACTAATTTATTGACTCATCAAAAGTACAAAATTATAAAATGGGATTTGCTGCAGTTGTAGAAATCATACACTCACGCATTTAGATCATCGATAAACGCCCGATCAAGATCAAATAGTCTAAAAAAATACAGATTTTGAGGTGGTTAGAGTGAGAGTTGGTCTTTTTAAGGAAGTTAGGGAGCATATTTCAATGTTATTTTTGCAGTCCATGGGAGAGTTAAGTTTAGGCATGAGTTCCTGTTGATCTGACATGTAGTCGTGTGGTCCATATGGTTTGCTCACAATGATATGATGTTCTCTAACATTATATTGGATGATATAATCTTGTTTATTTTTTGGCATTGATTCTTCGGAAGTCATCCTAGTTCTCCATTATGAGTGGGTGGCAGAATCAACTTTGTGTTGTGAACGATAAGGCATGTCTGGGTGTGGTTGGGTGCCTTTGAGTGGGGTGCACTTATTTTCTTAGTTTTATGTATCTCTGCTCTTGGGGCAGTATGCTCGACCCTTCTCCTCCGTGGGCTTGGTCCGGTTGTGGGATATATATATATATATATATATATATATATTGGCTTTATGTTATGGGTGTCGCCTCCACCTGTTTTTTAGTTATAGTGCATATTTAATTGATGGTGTTTGTTTCAGCTTGCAGGTGTTTGTTGGGGTGTGGTTTTGTTTGCATGTTTTTCGGTTGCTGGGGTGTTTTCCCTGTGATGTGTAGGTGGATTTGCGGAGCGCCTCTGATGCGCTAGAATCTTTGAATTATCTTGATTTTCTTACTATCTTTATATATATATATTGCCATTAAAAAAATCAAAATTTTTATTTTTATTTTATAGTTTAAAATGTCAATCTTTAATATAGACCGTCTCATCTTGATCGAACGACTATCGATGTTTAAATGCATGAATGAATGCCTCCTCTAACTGTTGAGAAGCGTGATCCTAAAAGTATGTTTTGAATGACATTGCAATTTTTGAAATCATGGCGAGCCATCAAAATACAAAACATGTACTAAACAATTTTAAAATAATAAATTTGCTCTTTATGTTTTTGAAGATATTTTAGTTGAATTGTTCTTGTGACATATATATTCTTAACATGAATGATCTATACGAAAAATATATCATCTCAATTGTTTTTCTCTTGTGTCTCGCAGTTGTTATCAATCTCATTGTTAATTTTTTTACCCTTATTTTTTATGTTAAAAAGCCAATCTCACATTTTTTCATTCAATGGTGAGATTGATAACAATCGAAAGACATACAAAAATAACCGAGAGCATCCATTCTCATCTATATGATGTAAATTTACTATCAAACAACAAAATTTGAAAAATATGCATATGGTAAAACGATATTAGTGATGTAACATTAGTCTAATTCTATACTTCACTACTTTTAATATTATGGTTTAAATGCAATTTTGATCCCTCTATTTTCAAAACTGTTAACTTTTGATACTCGTTTTTTCCAAACCAACTTTCTCATCCCCCTAATTAGAAAGTCAACAAAAAAAAATTTGGTCCCCCTCCTCTTTGGATAACGTGGCAAGCTCATTAATAACATGGATCATATGTGACATTGTGTATGTGGCACATCTTTTGACAAATCATATCCACTTCATTAAAATTTAAATATAATCATAATATTAAATAACAAATTAATATTAAAATTAAAAAAAATGAAGAATAAAATTATAAACCCTAAACTAATATTTTACTCCCAAATTGATCTGGGACTTAAATAGCTATACATTGTTTTCCATTAAGGTCGGATCAGAGACTTGAATAAAATTAGAAGCCCTCTTTAGCTTTTGGCTAATAGACAATAGCTATATCAGGGACTTGAAGATGATATATTGTTGACATACAAAAATATTTAGAAGATGTTGTTAATTCTGGACTTCGACAGCGGTTGATTTCTCTAATCAAGGTCTGCATTGTGACATTGACATAGATGAGTTTTTATTTTTCTCCAAAGCTGATTGCTTGCTTACCATGTGGATGATGAATTGGAAGGAAATTGAAGGACATGTTCTTGTGTTCTTCAATTTGAGATTTTTTTTATCTTCAATTTGGGAATAAAAGATTAGTTTAGGGTTTCTAATTTTATTCTTCAATTTTTTTTTATAATTTTAATATTAATTTGTTATTTAATTTTATGATTATATTTTAAATTTTAATGAAGTGGATATGATGTGTCACATACACAATGTCACATATGATCCACGTAATTAATGAGCTTGCCACGTCATCCAAAGAGGAGGGGGACCAATTTTTTTTGTTGACTTTTTAATTAGGGGGATGAGAAAGTTGGTTTTGAAAAAACGGGTATCAAAAGTTAATAATTTTATAAATAAGGGGATCAAAATTGCATTTAAGCTTAATATTAATCAATCTTCAACAAAAAATACTTTCATAAAGTATTTCTTTTATGAACAATACCAACGAGAGTTGAGTATAGTATAAAAGACTAATCACTCACAATGTGAATAATCAAAATTTGAACGATAGCAAAATAAATGTATATATTTAATACCAACAACCTCGAATAGAAGTATCTCCGACATAAATATATGTTTAGAAACAAAAAAAGTTAACAATTATTATGTAACAAGTAATAACAAATGGTAAATTATTCAAAAGTCTGAATTTGCAGTTGTAACATTTTCATGCGGTTTTACGCTATTACAATCTCAACCATTGATTTGAGGCTAGATGATTCTAATTTCAAATTCGATTTCACATACTAAAATAATCTCAATTGTCAATTTGAGATTAGACTAGAGGTGTTTAAAACCAAACCAATCCAATAGAAAACCTTAAACCAAACCAACACAAACTGAAAATAGCAAAAAACTGCTTTTTGATTTGGGCATATCCGGGCAAATTTAGCACTTAACCATATAATTTGGTTCAATTTGCAGATTTTATTTTGACAACCAAACCGTAGACTTACTTAATCAAAGTTATTAAATCACTTACTCAACCCTACACTAAACCCAACCCCTTTTTTTTCTCTTTCAAATTAACTTTATGAGTACAATGTAATTGTTTTCAATTCATTAAAAAAAATCCAAATAGTTTCTCGAACGTCTTCCAACTCGACCATATCTTTTCCATCGTCACTCTCAAAGGTAATATAATCAAAATTGTTGACATATTTTGTAAGTTAAACGTTGCCTCATAGAAAAACAAATCCACCTAACCGACGAAAACCACATTTGTTTGGTTCAATTCGATTTATTTTCTAAAATATCAACTAAAACATATCATAATTTTTTGATCTCAAAACCGAACTAAGCCGTACCCAAAAAAAACCTTAGATCGAACGGTCAGGATATAATAGAGCGTTATGTTGTCCAAATTCGGTGTATTTTCCACCTTTGCTTAACATAGGACGGTGACCTTACCTTACGCAAAAGTATTTTAAAGCGTGTTTGGCAATGCAAGAACAAATTCGCTTTTAAGCCATTCAAAAACGCGTAATTTAGAGTCAAAAAACGCGTTCCCAAACACATTCCAATTATACGACAAACAGAGAAGATTCTAGAACTACAAAACAACGCAACCTTGCCTTTCCCTTTTTATCTCATTCTCTCTCCTTATTATCCCTTCTTTCGTTTTTCTTCTTCAATTTCAATCAAACCCTTTTCAATTTCAACCCTAATCTCTCTCTCTCTCTCTCTCTCTCCTTTGATTTGAGCATGGCATCGAAACGGATCCTCAAGGAACTCAAGGATTTGCAGAAGGATCCACCAACATCATGCAGCGCAGGTGAAACAAACAACACAAACAAACCCTTTTTTTCTTTTATCATATAGAATATATTCAACACATAAAGTTTTGATTTTTAGCTTTTTTATTTTGATGCATAATAATTAGATTTTAATGATTTATTTTTGAAAATTATGGATATCCTTTTGTTGTTTTATTGTTTTTATCAATGATTTGTTATGGATCTGTTATTTGAAGGGTTTTTGAGGTGATTTGGATTTATGATTATAGACATGAAACTTTAGGATTCCAAATTATTTGTTAGATATGTTTTGTGTTTTGATGTTTTTATTTTAATAATATTTTTTGTTGTTGTTGATGATGATGATGATGTTTTGTGTTTTAGGTCCTGTGGCTGAGGACATGTTTCATTGGCAAGCAACAATCATGGGACCTGCTGATAGCCCATATGCTGGTGGTGTGTTTTTGGTTTCAATTCATTTTCCTCCGGATTATCCATTCAAGCCACCAAAGGTATTGAAACCCTAGTTTTTTATTTACATTAGTTGCTTTTATGTTTGATCTGTGCTTTTATGTT
>Ga0315914_1009008_pt1 | contig 13008 bp, 4 predicted proteins | sample MpolenodulesMG_FD_203920 | JGI IMG/M metagenome (GOLD analysis project Ga0315914, IMG submission 203920) | Medicago polymorpha root nodule microbial communities from Los Angeles, California, United States - elongated nodules | ecosystem: Host-associated > Plants > Roots > Nodule | place: USA...
ATAATTGATTGTGTTCTTTCTTCTTCTGTTCTTTACATTATCCGCTGCACATAGACTCTGAACCTGAGGACAGTTATCTAGAACGTAAAAGAAGAAGTTTCCAAAAACACAATTCAACCCCCCCCTCCCTTGTGGTTTTTCTCACCTTCAAATTGATATTATCATTTGAATAGATTCATCATATATCAAATCATATTGTTTCTTGTGATGGAATTTATTTCCATAAGCTTGGGTTTGGTTTGAGATTGAAATAGATTTTGTAACTAAACTTGTGTATTAAGTTTGATCGAATAATAATAATTCAACAGTGAATTCCTTGTTTAAAGTTGAATTATCTTATTATCATTGTTTTGTTATCCATTATATCATTTGCAATATTTCTGAGTTTTTTTTTAAGAGAGGATCTATTCCCCCACCCTCCTTCTAGATTGAATTGTACTCGTCATATCAACCAACAACTGCGTCATTTAAAATAATTTCTAACATCCTTTTAAAGAATAATCTTAGATATAAATTTTGTCGTGACGGCTTTGATTTTTAAACAACAAATTCATCAAGGCTGAAAGATCAATCAAAGATTTTAACATTAACAATTCAAAGAACAATATTTTAAGCAATAAAAAGTTAAAACTAAACCATCACCAAACCTCTACCTCGGCCAGCTAGAGAAAAATAAAGGGATGCATTTCGTTACATTACTCAATGACCATCACATCTAACTCCATCAACAAAGTAAGAAAAATGAAAGAAACTTTCATCCCTGCAAGAAAAATGGATCAGCCAAGAAGAGGAGTGGAGGAAATTGATTTTTCACAAGATGAAAATTAGTTTATCCGAAATACAAAAATGAGGGAAGAAACATTGATTCACAAATATTTTCAGAAGAAAGGTTGGACCATTGAAAAAAATAAGGATTTAAGTTCAAGTTTCATAACCAAATCATAGAAGAATTTTTTAGGAGAGACAAAAGAGACTTTTGAGTTTGTGGAGAAGAGAAGAAGAAAAGGGGAAATGTTCTCAACACTTCCCACTTAAATAGCTTTCCTAAATACAATTCTACACCTCCGCCTAAAAGTAGAAACATGTACAAAACATCCTAGCCATTCATTTCCTCTTCTCAGAATAATATTATATTAACTAGTGGAAAAACAAACACTCTGTTCTTTTTATTGCGCTAACACACGTAAACTACGAACAATAGTTTATATTATTATTTTTTACAAAAAACAATAGTTTATATAAAATTTTGATTTTGATTTAATATATAAATACAAATATTTGTGACTTTCAAATTGTAATAAATCCAACATACTATCTTTTTCAATCACAACAGTAACTTAACAAATATAATATAAACTTTTATCTTTTTTAATAACACCAACACTAAAACATTAATATAAAAAAATGGTTTAAGGGTGTAACTAGAATAATAAAAAAGTAACTCAATATCTCATATCTCTTTATACATATTATAGATAATATTGTTCCTGTTGTAGTGGGATAGTCATATTTTAATGAGATTTAAATTTTTTTAATGTTTTAAATGATATTGTTTAAGGTTAAAGTAGTAAATAAAATAGGTTAAATGAAAAGTAAAATGGGTTAGAAAAAAGTGAGCCCAAACTGGTGTATTCTATATATAATATAGTAGATAATATTGTTCTCATATTGTAGTGAATTCGAAATAGTCTTATTTTGATGGGATTAAATTTTTTGTTAATATTTTAAATAATACAATTTAAGGATAAAATAGTAAATAAATTAGTTTAAACCAAGGGTAAAATAGGTAAAAAAATTCAGTTCAAACTCATGTATTCTCTTTTATATATGATATAGATACATACTAAAAACATCAAGATATTTTTGTTCCCCTAAAACAACTAGATATTTGTGTTCATAATGTCACATCATTAGCTTCATGCCCAAGTTAACTGTTAAGCGTGTGTTTCACTCAACGAAAAATTCTATGATAATAGGAAATTCTTAAAATAATTTTGTCGATAATAACATTTTTCACTGACTCGTGAATAAGTTATTCCACGACAAAATTTTCACACCACAACTTGAAAAAAATATAAGGAGTTCAAACTCTCATCCTAATTGATATCTAAAAATTCCGTTTAAATTTTGAAGGCAATCGAAGTCCGTCGAAAATGTAAACATTAGATATATTTTACCTGATTTCATTGAATCAAGAGTAAAATTATTTTCACATTTTTCACAGCATTATGAATCACTTTCCTTTTTAGGAATCAATATGAATATGAATCACTTAGCACCTTGTGAAAAATAGTGGAACAATTATTTATACAAGTACATTTACTACAAGCATTTTCGACAAGTTTCAACAAATAAAATATAAATCTTAAGATGAATTATAGCTCTAAAACTAGAGAAATGATATTTGTACAACCACTTTGTGACAACCTTTTAACAACTTTCTCTCTCATACTCATATTATACTCTTATTTTTTCTCTTCCTTTTTCTCTCTACATTGTTTTTGACCAATGAAAAGTGAGAGAAAACAAGTTGTTACAAGAGTTGTCTCAAATGGATGTTCAAATATCACTGCTGCTAAAACTATGGGTCTAACATTTCATAACAACACTTATATTGCGACATGTAACGACGCTTTATTCGCTAAAAAATGTATATTTTACAACAACTTTGTATTTTTCTCAATGATTGCACCGGCACCTGAAAAGAAAAATTCCAAATGACACCTCACTCCACCAGGAACCACAAAAAAAAAAAAAAAAAGACACATGAAGTACCACTAAAATATTAAAAAAGAAAAAATAAAAAAGCTTTTTCCTAAACAAATTTTGGTGAGTAGAAACCTTATCACTTCCAACTTAACTCTTAACTTATGTATAGTCGCATATACATTTATTGACCAAGCACATCGCATATTTTGGATCGGAACAGTAAGATTCACACTCACTATCAGAAATGCAGTAACCTTCAAATCCTGCGATGTAAACAACACAAATAAAGGCATGCTACAAATAGGAATGAAAAGTTAACCAACATTTTGTAAAGAATGAGAAAAGAGACATACCACCATTGACCATGACAACAATTAGGGAAATTAAGAGAATGATAACACTAACAAAGTTGATAAATTCAGCCATATTTTTTCCTCTTTTGCATATGACAAATAACTTGAAAATTATTTGATCAATTTATAATATAGAAAACATCATTCCTATTTACTTATATTAATTATTTTACTTAATTAGTTTCTTGAACTTAAAACTCCTTTAGAAAAATAAATCAATAATTAAATGTCTCTTTAGCACATCAATGAATTATAATATCAATCATTTCAAAAATGAAATAATAATTAAATATCTCTTAAGCATATCAATGAACTATGTTTAACCCTTTAACGCACTCAATTAATCGCTCCACCTTAATACTTTTTTTCTTAACCCTTCATGATAAATGAGGGTGAAATCATAAAAGATATTTTACTTTTTCTTTTTGTTTTCTATTGGTTCCTTCCACTAGAGATAATTTTTTTAACTAAATTGATCGATCACTCACATTAACAATTTTTTGTTACTGGAAGTTGCTTATATCTTTTCGCCAAGAATTAATTGGAAAATACAATTAGGAGAGAATAAATTTTAGAGGAAGGGAAAAAAATTCTAATAGGTAACCCACAATTTTTTGGATTAAAAATGTCAAGTAGGAGGGAATATTCATAGGTGTAAGCATGTAGATTCAAAAATCATTTCTAAGACATTATTAATTAAAATCGTGTTCTTGACTGCTCGTTAGTCTAGAATCTAAAACTAGGTTCAGTCCATTAAAACCCAAGAACATTGTTCACACCCTCATCTTGTATGGGAGGTGTGCTCACAACTGTTAGGGACATCAGATTCTTTGAGAATCATAATGTCTCTTCCACACATTGAAATTCTAATGCTCAACGGTTACACGCCTCATCATTTGTAATTGCAAACCAACAACTTTCATCCATCACTCTGTGGATCTCCGTTCCTCACCTACAAAAGATGACTTTTCATGTCCTTGAAGGTACAATTACATTCACCCTAAACTCTATACTTGAGAATTGAAGTGCATTTTGAAGGTACTGTTTTGAACACTCACTTGCTCACAGTATGCTATTTTTCTTATAACCTCGTACCAGTGGTGTCGTATGTGGAAAACTAGTTTTTTGTAATGCCCATACTTGTTTTAAGATGTTCTATGTGATGTTTCAACATTTTACACACAAACAGATGATGTTCCGTTTAATGTTTCAACATCATACAACAAACAAAATTAAAACAAGAAAAATAAATGACAAGAAAGTAAATGGCACAGTGAGTTTGTTGACCCAGTTCGGTGACAAACACACCTACTCTAGGGGCTACCAAGTTAGGAAGGAAATCCACTAGTGTAGTCCTTATTTTATAGCTCTCAGCAAACTCCTCGTTTACACTAAAGACCTAGGACCTACCCATCTAGATTTCTACCTAGGAACTTCTAGATCTGAGATCCCATCTCACTATCCTACAGTCAATCACAGCCCCTGTGATTATCAGACTTTAAACACAAAGCAATGATGAAGCTACCTTCAAACAAACAACTAAAACCTTGCTTACAAGCTTTGGCGTAGTACACAAGTGTTACAACTCAACACACAGTCCTTAACATGTATCAAACTGATACAATAAGGCTCACAATAAAACAATACTAAACTTGCATCAAGGTGATACAAGAGTAGACACACATACGACTCAAAACCCTAAAAGCTAAACTTTTTAGAATGACGGCTTGAATAATCAATTAGGTCTTGAAGTCTTCCTTTTATACTGAAGCAACATGGGCCATTTAACTTGTTTGGGCTTTAGAATAAAGCAGATCGTCCATCTAATATGCAAAATACGAATCAATAACAAATAAGGAAAGTCTTAAGAAGTAGGAACATCTTTCGGAACTTCCAATCACATCCAAATATTCCCTAAAATATAATTGCTGCTTTGGGAATAAAAGTACAACTGATTCTGTACAGATATGCACGTTGCTTGGTTAATAAGATAAGAAAGTATGGTTTCCTTAAATAACATAACGCGTGCGCATAAACAGGCATGAAACAAGGCACACTGAATTGTGCCAGGATGTTGAAACATCGTATCCAACATCTTATAGAGATGCCTGAAACATGTTGGAACATTGTATCCAACAACACTAACATGGATATTTGTTTTAGCAATAATGCAGCAAACACAAATACCCAACAAATATTTTCATTGTAGATAATGGGTTGGTGGATTTGCCGTTTTGTGGTCGTCGTTTTACGTGGTTTAAGGGAGACGGTACTTCTATGAGCAGGATTGATAGGTATTTGTTCTCAGAAGAGTGGTGTTTATGTTGGCCCAATTTTTTTTCCAGGTAGCCCTTCTTCGAGGTCTCTCTGATCATTGTCCACTGCAGTTATCTATTGATGAGGAAAATTGGGGCCCTCGACCGACAAGGATGTTGAAGTGTTGGCAAGATGTACCGGGTTACAATCAGTTTGTTCAAGATAAATGGAATTCCTTTCACATTGAGGGATGGGGCGGTTTTGTGATCAAAGAAAAACTGAAATTGATCAAGGTAGCCTAGAAGGAGTGGCATTCCACACATGCTAAAAATATTCCAGGTAGGATTTATTCTTTAAAGGTTCGATTGTCTGATTTTGATGAAAAAGGAGCGGATGGTGGGTTACAAGTGGAGGAAATAGATGAAATGAAGGGTATTACGCACAACATCCATTCTCTGTCTCGTTTTAATACTAGTATTAGCTGACAGCAGTCGAGGCTACTTTGGTTGAAGGATGGAGATGCTAACTCAAAGTATTTTCATTCAGTTTTATCTAGTCGGAGGAGACGCAATGTCATTGTATCGCTCATGGTGAATAGTTCTCTTGTTGAAGGAGTTCAACCTATCTGTCAGGCAGTCTTTTCCCACTTCAGAGATCATTTTGTGAGTCCAAATATTAGTAGGCCGGGGGTTGAGAACTTGGCTTTTAAAAATTCATCTTATGTGGAGGGTAATGGGTTAACCAAGCCGTTTTCAGTTGATGAAGTAAAGATCGCAATTTTGGATTGTGATAATTATAAAAGTCCAAGACCAGATGGTGTGCATTTTGGTTTTATTAAAGAGTTTTGGGAAGTTGTGAAAGGGGATATTATGCGATTTATCACCGATTTCCACAGGAACGACAAGTTAACAAGAGGTATTAATTCTACTTTTATTGTTCTTATTCCTAAGGTGGATAGCCCTCAGAGTTTACATGATTTTCGGCCTATTTCTCTCGTGGGTTGTCTGTATAAAATATTATCGGAAGTGTTAGCAAACCGTCTGAGAATGGTTATGAGGAGTTTGATATCAGAGACCCAGACAACATTTTTGAAAGATAGACAAATCCTTGATGGAATTCTCATTGCTAACGAGCTGCTGGACGAGGCTCGTAAAACAAAGAAGGAGTTGATGCTTTTTAAAGTTGATTTTGAGAAATCGTACGACTCAGTAGATTGGGGTTATCTGGATAAAGTTATGAGAAAAATGGCGTTCCCGGTTTTATGGAGAAAATGGATTAAAGAGTGTGTGTCGACAGCTACGACTTTAGTTTTAGTCAATGGCAGCCCTACTGAAGAGTTTCATTTAAAAAGGGGACTGCGTCAAGGAGATCCTCTTTCACCTTTTCTTTTCTTGTTGGTAGATGAGGGCTTGAATGTCATGATGAAATAGATGGTTGAGAACAATATATTCACTCGTTATGGGGTGGGTCACGAAAATGCCACTGTCGTTTCCCACCTCCAGTTTGCTGACGATATGCTATTACTAGGTGCTAAGAGTTAGGCCAAGGTAAGAGCTTTACGGGCGGTCTTGTCTTTGTTTGCGATGATGTCAGTCCTGAAAGTGAATTTCCATAAAAGTTTATTGGTGGCAATTAATATAACGGATTCTTGGTTGAATGAGGCGGCATCTATTCTGCATTGTAAGGTTGGTAAGGCTCCTTTCCTTTATCTTGGCCTGTCGATTGGAGGTGACCACAGAAGACAAGCATTTTGGGACCCCGTTTTGAATACCATTAAATCTAGATTGTTGGGGGTGGCAAAGTCGTTTTCTCTCTTTCGGGGGATGGTTGGTTTTGATCAAATCTGTCCTGACCTGTCTATGCTCTTTCCTTTTTCAAAGCTCCGTCAGGTATAATCTCTTCCATTGAATCTATTTATTTTAAAAAATAAAAAATTGGGAGGGAGTGAGGATAACATGAAAATTTCATGGATCGCTTGGAGCTATGTTTGTTCACGAAAGGAGTATGGGGGTATGGGGGTGAGACAGTTGAGGGAATTTAATCTTGCTTTGCTAGGTAAGTGGTGTTAGAGGATGTTGGTTGATAGAGGTGGGTTATGGTATAGGGTTTTGGCGGCGAGATATGGTGAGGAGGCTGGAAGGTTGGAGGTAGGGGGCCGGAGTGTTTCTATTTGGTGGAGGGAGATAACGAAGGGGGGCTGGTTCGCTGAGGGTGGAGAGGAGGGTAGAAGATGGTTCAAATACTTTATTTTGGCATGATAGATGGTTAGGTGATGTGCCGTTGTGTAGGCGTTTTGACCATTTATTTGACTTAGCATTGAATAAGCATATTACGGTGGCTGATATGTTCGTGCTTGGTTGGGAAGTAGGGGGAGGTGTGTGGAGATGGAGGAGACAGTTGTGGGCGTGGGAGGAGGAGTTGTTAGGCCAGTGTTGTCTTTTACTTAACAATTTTGTTGTGCAGACCGATGTTTCTGACAGGTGGCAGTGGCTCCCTGATAATGTGGGGGGCTATACAGTGCGTGGTGCCTATCAGCTTCTAACTCATCAGGTTGCCCCTTTGATTGATGCAACGGGAGAGCTTGTTTGGCATAAATAGGTACCCTTGAAGGTCTCTATTCTTGCTTGGAGACTGCTTCAAGATAGGCTGCCAACAAAAACTAATCTCTTCAGACGTGGCATTATACATCACGCAGACATCTCGTGTGTGGCGGGGTGTGGGTTTGACGAATCGGCAACACATTTGTTTCTCCGTTGTGCATCTTTTGGTTCGATATGGCAGCATATAAGGAATTGGATAGGCATTTCAGGAGTTGATCCGCTTACTCTCCATTATCATTTCTTTCAGTTTACTAACTCTATTGGAATGTCTCGAAAACGACGTTATTTTATGCAACTTTTGTGGCTCTTGTGTGTGTGGATAGTCTGGAATGAACGCAACAACATAATATTCAAGACTATTAATACTACCATGACAGATCTTGTAGAAAAGGTTAAATATAACTCTCTTTGGTGGCTTAAAGCTCACAATGTCAATTTTGTTTATGGCACTCATAACTGGTGGTCGAACCCGTTACTATGTTTGGGTATCGACTGACCTCTCCTTTGTAATTATACAGTGACTGTTTGTTTTTTGGGGTGGCCTCTTTAATACACTTTGTGCTTTAGAGAATCCATCGTCAGTTTTAATATATCCCATTTTTTATTCTTAAAAAAAAAATGATTTAGACGTAAAAAAAATGTAGACGTGAAATGATATATGAAAAATAGTTTAACCCTAACACCCTTCATAAAAACAATTTAAGCCTAACAAAAAGAATTTAAACGTGACCAAAAAAAATTAAATGTGCCCTTTTTATGAAAAAAATTATAACTTAATTCCTGAAATTTTTTTTATTTAAACGGAAGGCAATGGTCATTTTATTTATGAAATAAAAAATATATTGCATTGGAACTATATTGCAGTTGCACCGAGAATACAACAGAGTGCAATAGATCAAACAACGTAATTATAAGGTAAGGCTATTGATGTTTATAAGGTAATTATATCTATTAGTTATATTATAATAAATTATAAAGGGTAAAGAGAGAGTTTAGATAAAATAGTAAGGGCAAAAGTAGAAGAAAAAACAATAAGCCATAAGCTATAAGCTTAAACGCTACTTGGAATGTTGTTTGAAAAATAGCTTATAAGCTCGTGTAATAAGTTCTAAGCTCGTGGTGAAAAACTATTACCAAACATAGTTTTTTTGGTCAAACGAGCTTATAAATTATCCGCTATAAGCTATAAACTAATTTTATGGCCTTACCAAACAGAGCCTTATACAAGTACATTTACTACAACCATTTTCGACAAGTTTCACCAAACAAACGGTTAGAAGAGCAATACATGACAAAATAAATAAATAGTAAATGCCAACCTAGTTATTATAATAAAAGCTTAATAGCAGTTTTGGTCCCTTATGTTTACAGAATTTGCGATTTTGGCCCCCCTAACTAAAATAATTCGATTTTGGCCCCCTACGCCAATTTTGACCAAGTCAATGCTGACGTGGCGCCACGTGTGTAATTTTTTTTTATTTTTTATTTATACTTTTTTAATTAAAAAAAAGTTTTTTTTTATTTTTTTAATTAAAAAAATTTTAAAAAGTTTTTTTTAATAATAAAAAAAATTACACACGTGGCGTCACGTCATCATTGACTTGGTCAAAATTGGCCTAGGGGCCCAAAGTGCAAAGGGGGCAAAACATAGGGGGCCATAATCGCAACTTCTTGAAAAGTAGGGGGTCAAAACTGCTATTAAGCCTATAATAAACTATGGGTTTAACATTTCATAACAACACTTATATCCGTGATATGTAACGACATTTTTTTTTTGCTAAAAATTGTACTACCTTCGTTCTTTATTTTAACATGATTTTGGGAATTTTTTTTCTCTTTTTATAAGACCTCTTTATTATTTTAAACTACATTAATTATTTTTTTACTTATATACCCTTATTTATTATTTTTTTTTTCTACAGTCAACAATAAATAATAATAATAATAATAATAATAATTACAAACAAATTAAATACAAATATAAACTTTATTGACTCCCATGATTTTATTAAAAGGACGGGGTTAATATATTTTACAACAACATTGTATTTTTCTCAATGACATAAGTTCTTACCAAAAACCATTTTTCTTGCAGTGGCTCCTGAAAAGAAAAATTCCAGATGACACATCACTCCACCAGGAACCAAAAAAAATTAAAATACAGATGAAGTACCACTGAAATATTTTAAAAAATAAAATAAAAGAAGCTTTTTCCTAAGCAAATTTTGGTGAGTAGAATCCGAAAGTAATTGCGAAGAAAAGGCTATCACTTCCATCTTAACTCTTAACCCTACGGCCTACCCCATGCAGCCATTCTAACCAGCATATACATTTATTTTCCACGCACTTCGCATCGGAACAGTAACGCTTACACTCACTATCAGAAATGCAGTAACCTTCAAATCCTGCAATGTAAACAACACAAATAAAGGCATGTTACAAAAAAGGAACGAAAAGATTAAACCAACTTTTTCAAAAGAATGAGGAAAAATATGTACCTATGACAAAAAATAGGGAAATTAAGAGAATGATAACACTAACAAAGTTGATAAATTCAGCCATAGTTTTTCCTCTTTTGCATATGACAAATAACTAAAAAAAATTGATCAATTTATAATATAGAAAAAATCATTTCTATTTACTTTATATTAATTTTTTTTTACTCAATTAGTTTCTTGAACTTAAAACTCCTTCCAAAAAACAAATTGATAATTAAATGTCTCTTTTGTAACCAAAAAACAAAAAGTCTCTTTAGTACAACAATGAGTTATGTTCATTCATATTGATATACACTATGTGTTATCCTTTAGCGCACTCAATTGATCGATCCACCTTAATAACTTTTTCTTAACCCTTCATGATAAATAAAGGTGAAATCACAAAAGGAATTTTTTTTTTTCTTTTTGTTTTCTATAGGTTCCTTCCATAGGAGATAAAAAAATTTAACTCAATTGATCACTTAACAATTTTTTTTTACTGAAACTTGCTTATATATTTATGGCAAGAATTAATTGGAAAATACAATTAGGAGAGAATAAATTTTTCAGGAAGGGGAAAAAATTCCAAGAGATAATTGATTAAAAATACAAAGTAGGAGGGAATATTCATAGTTGTAAGCAGATAGATTCCAATATCATTTCTAGGACATCACTCCATCTGTTTCAAAATACATATCGTAATTTTACGATATGCACTGTTTACATAACTTACTTTGAACATATTTTTTAACAAATATTTTTAAAATATCAAATTTGTACTATAATTTTTAATTAACATGTGTACAGTGGTTGACTGCTACATGTATTTTGGAATGGAAGGAATGTTAATTAAAATCATGTTCTTGACTGCTCGTCAGTGTAGAGTCTGAAACAAGGCTCAATAAATTAAGGGTAAATACCTCTTTTCGTCCCTGTAATATTAGCGAATTCCAGTTTTAGTCCCTGTAAAAAAAAAGATTTAGATTTTGTCCTTGTGATTTCAGATTCTTCCACTTTTGATCCCTCATTCCACCACGTCAGTAGAATCTGCATACATGACAAGTAAAATGAGGGACCAAAAGTGGAGGAATATGAAATTACAGAGACCAAAAGTGGGAGGAATCTGAAATTACAGGGACGTAATTTATGCAGATTCTGCTGACGTGATGAAAGGAGGGACCAAAAGTGGAAAAATCTAAAATTACAGAGACATAATCTAAATCTTTTTTTTACAGTGACTAAAACCGGAATTCGCTAATATTGCAGGGACGAAAAGAGGTATTTACTCATGCTTGCAATGCTCAGGGACATCAGATTCTTTAAAAATTGTAACGTCTCGTCTCTTCCACTCATTCAAAGTGCAGCGTTTGACATTTACACTTACGTCTGTAATTGTAGACCAACAACTCTCGTCTATCACTCTAAGATACACTTACATTCACCCAAACACTATCTTCTTGCTCAAATTATGACTTAAGAATCGAAGTACGTTTTTCAGGTACCCTCTGTCCTTTTGAACACTCACTTGCTCGCGAGACATTGTTCTTCTTATAACCTCTTCTATAACGTCCTGGATTTTTTGTCAAAGATATTACTTAAAAATATTATTCTTTACTGCATTATCATAAAACAAAATTCTTGAAAATGAAATTAAATTTAAAAGTTGAGACAATTCATTTATTCCTTAACGAAAGAAAATATCAATTTCGTAATAAATTTCAAAAGTATTTTAAATTACATTTACAATTAAATAAACTCTTTTTTTTCCGCGTACGCATCTATCACACATCAAACTTCAAATTTCATTTTTGTTACCTACAATATTATATTTATGTAAGGGTCATTTCCTTATCTCAATTGAGACATGTCAAACAGATGGTAAATGTTATAAAACAAATAACAAACCCTTACCATAAAAAGGAAATAATATAAAAATCCATGCAAGAAATTCATTAAATAAAACTTTGCGCTTTTTATGCATAAATATGCACACTCGTATGATCCAGATAAATTTAGCCACTGAGGAAAAATTCAGCAATAGAGACACAATTCAGCCGCAAAGGCAAAGTTTAGATAATTCAACCAGAGATACACCTAACATGCATACTACATGATGCATAACTTAAAAATGTGATGCATATCTTCAAAACCAACTAAGAATGTTTTTGGAAGTCTTTATCCAAAAACAAAAACATGGCTTAGTATGCTAGATACTTGAATCAAAACATTATCAAAACTAACACATAACTCATTTTCACAATCACTAACACACATAAATCATATAACATCTCAAACACAGTGCATAATATTAGAAACTGATTGTACCTGATCAGAAGGTGACTACCGGTGAAATTTGATACAGTGGTTGTAGCCTTATTTGTTGACTAGAATAGAGGGGGGCTGCGTACTTATAGACACTCTAACGCTCAAGTCAGTATTTGAGTCAGAATGGGGGTTTAGAGATTAAGGAGATTCTAAACTTAGGGACTGTTGAGAGTCCCCTTTATATAGGGAGTGGGTGTTGCAGGGCCGTTTTATGGCACACGTAAGGCTTGGGGGTTACGGATTCGTGTGAATCGTAACCGTTGAGGTCAATTTGAACAGGTCTCTAGT
>Ga0315914_1009010_pt1 | contig 13007 bp, 6 predicted proteins | sample MpolenodulesMG_FD_203920 | JGI IMG/M metagenome (GOLD analysis project Ga0315914, IMG submission 203920) | Medicago polymorpha root nodule microbial communities from Los Angeles, California, United States - elongated nodules | ecosystem: Host-associated > Plants > Roots > Nodule | place: USA...
AAGTTATGTAATTCAAAATTTGTGGTTTTTTTCGATAATGCAATGGTGCTTTTTTGTTCTTTAATCCCTGTAGCTTTTGAATTGTATGCTGCACTTTCACATAATATCCTTAAATAATGTCTGCCATATGTTAAAGAAACTCAATTACTATCAAATGAGGTTTTAGTCGAAATGACCAAGCAAAACATCAAATTATGTTTCCAAATTCACCTCCTAAAGTGTACAGACGAATAAAGATAGATAGGCGGCGTTGTTTTGATTAATATATATTGCTTTGCAGCAGCGGCGTTGTTTTGATAACTCTATATTGCTAACAACGTTTATCATCAGATGATCTCATTTTATTTTGAGATTGCTGCGTTTGCCACAAATAAGTTGATTTTTGGTGTGTAGTGTTATTATATCCACTTAGAGTGAATATATTTTGTTGGCAATATCCAAAAATTAATCACAAACTCCGTAATAATACCACAAATGCGGTATCAGTGTTGTTACAGCTATTCGCACTTTTTTTATGTTTTGGATTGCGGCGTTATCATTGCTAATCGTTCAGCAGTATGATAATATGATTAGCAATAAGTGTCATTTATTTGAATTTGATTGCATTATGAATGAGATTCAGAGAGTGCTTTCCCATGCCATGTTACACGATTTTTGAGCCATTGTTTGGACGTGTCTGTCCAGCTTCAAAATCAGGTCATTAATTTACATTTGTTGTTACCCAAAGAGCATTAATGTTTATTAATGCGGTCATTCCTTTGTTTACATACCCTTTGAAGGCTCAGACTTACACATTTGTTCTCTCTGCAACAAAACTTATTGTTACTTCTAATTATTAGTCAAGAGGCATCAAAGCTTGCAGAATGGATATGATGTTGCAGAGAATACTCGCAAAGCTTTGCACAGTTTAGAGATGGTTTGAAGATATTATTGACGGATGACAAGAGGATTGTATAAACACCACTTCAAATGTAGTGTATAAAGAGATATTTCAAAATGTGTGACAAGAAATTGTATGCCCTTGAGGATTGTTTATGTTTAATTATTTTAGGGTTAAATAAGTTTTTCGTTCCTATAAATATAACAAATTTTGATTTTAGTCCCTATAAAATTAAACTGAATGTTTTCATCCTCACAAAAATTTTTATTTTGTTTTTGGTCCTTAATGGATATAATTTTAACGTGTTTTTGACATTTTTTGAACATAATATGAATATATAAATGTCGAATATAATAAACGGACATAACACGGATACAATTTGAACATAAAAGAGTTATAATTTTGCCATTTATATGAACATAAAATGGCCATTAAGGACGAAAAACAAAATAAAAAAATTTGTGAGGATGAAAACATTCAGTTTAATTTTTTAGGGACTAAAATCAAAATTCGTTATATTTATAATGACGAAAAACTTATTCAACCCATTATTTTATTATTTATGTAATGAATCATTTGACAATATATTTAGCTTCTCCTGTCCCGGCGGTAGCACGGGTAAAAGTACCAGTAACATATGATCAATTAATTAACAACTAATTGATTAGTAAAGTTATCTTTGCAATGAACAATCTTTCCAATTTTAAAACAGGAACTGCAGTCTTAATATCAAGTAAACCTTTTGAATCGGTGGATGAGATCTACAGTTCCAAATAGCAAGAAGTGAGTTCCAAATTGAGTTCCAAATCTAAGTCCTTTTCTTTATCGTTTTGTTGCTATGTTTTATAACTCAGTGAGTGTGTAAACTGTAAAGCAAGAACTGAGTCGGTCTTTAAAGAGAAAAAAAAAGTGAGTCATATTCTTTGTTTATTTAGTTTAAAATCTGCTGGAAAATAGCTCAGCACACTACAAACTATGTTGAGCCATGGGAGAAAAAGGGGAAGAAGAAGGGTCTATACCATCCCAAATGCCATCACAACAGTTCCGTGGTAAGAGAAACGGTGGGTAGGCGTGGGTTAAACAATTCTATAATTTTTTATTATATTTATCTTGTATATGTATTTAAATAAATTGCAAAACTGTAACGCGTGGAAAAGGAACATCTGCACTCGCCCGTGAAATTTCGCACTCAAACACCCGTAATATATAGCAGTTCTCTTTTTTGGATAACGAATAAGGTAGAATTAAAACAAAAAAAGAATAAGGTAGAATTAAAAGAGATTGTCTTGTAATATGAACATGATCATATGTCTACATATTTTTATATCATCGAGAGATAATTAATGCTCTTTAGAATTTTAATACGGCATGTGTACACCAGTAATCTTAGAAGATATTTGTTTAATGGAAAATATTAACAAATATTCTTAGCATATTGTTTGAGCATATAAAATTAGTAATTGTTACCTTAAAAATTAGGTATGTATGACTTTTATATATGTTTGACTTGTATTTTTAAGATAAACTTTTGTTTTATGGATTTATTAAACAATGTTTTAAAAGTATTTGTCAGACGTCCTCGCAAACTTAGCTCAAATGATAAACACAATACACAATACTACCTCCGGTCCTATTTATAAGAGAAAATTAAGTATAATACTACCGCCGGTCCTATTTATAAAAGAAAATTGGGTCAACAAAAGCTGATGTATTTGGTTTAAAATTCAGTCCAAATACATCAACTATTGTTCACTCAATTTTCTCTTTATAAATAGGACAGGAGATTCAAGGTCCGAGTTTATATCCGGGAAAAAAAAAAGGTATTTGTCAGGTAGACCCATACTCTTTTAATACAATAAATGAAGTACACCTGGGAGTACGCCTGGTACGTATGAATTTCTTCGCGGAACTCCACTGTTTCGTGTATCACGTGAGCCTCGCTAAGATAGGAAAAAAATGTATAATAATAATAATAGTAATTATCCAATTCAATTATTATATAAATATAACACCAAACTATGCATGGTAGAACTTGAAGATGAGATAGAAACTTTGAAACGTGTGGATAGAGTTAGTAAATTGATCAGAAATGGAAGGTGTTGAAGTTGAACGGCCATTGAAACTTCACTTCATTCCGTATCCAGCATCTGGACACATGATGCCTCTTTGTGATATAGCAACTTTGTTTGCATCACGTGGCCAACATGTCACAATCATCACTACTCCCGTCAATGCCCAATCCCTTACCAAAACTCTCTCATCCGCCACCCTCCGTCTTCACACCGTTGACTTCCCCTATCAACAAGTCGACCTCCCTAAAGGCGTTGAATCTTTGACCTCCACCACTGACCCCATCACCACTTGGAAGATTCATGATGGCGCAATGCTCCTCAATGAACCCGTTGGGGATTTCGTTGAGAAGAATCCACCGGATTGTATCATTGCTGACTCCGCATTCTCATGGGCTAATGACTTGGCCCACAAGCTTCAAATCCCGAATCTAACGTTCAATGGATCGTCTCTCTTTGCTGTCTCGATCTTTCATTCCCTTCGATCAAACAATTTACTTCAGACAAATGATGATAATATATGATGCTAATTCAGATTCAAGTTCTTATGTTGTTCCAAATCTTCATCATGATAATATCACCTTGTGTAGTAAACCGCCAAAGATTCTCAGCATGTTCATTGGAATGATGCTTGACACAGTGCTCAAAAGTACAGGCTACATCATCAACAACTTTGTTGAACTTGATGGAGAAGAGTGTGTCCAACACTACGAGAAAACTACGGGTCACAAGGCTTGGCATCTTGGTCCAACTTCCTTTATTCGCAAAACCGTTCAAGAGAAAGTAGAGAAGGGAAACGAGAGTGATGTGAGCGAGCACGAGTACTTGAACTGGCTCAAATCACAGCGAGTTAATTCAGTGGTGTACATATGTTTTGGAAGCATAAACCATTTCTCTGATAAACAACTATATGAGATTGCGTGTGCAATAGAAGCATCAGGTCACCCATTCATATGGGTTGTTCCTGAGAAGAAAGGGAAAGAAGATGAGATCGAAGAAGAGAAAGAAAAGTGGCTGCCGAAGGGATTTGAGGAGAGAAACATTGGAAAGAAGGGTTTCATAATTAGGGGTTGGGCCCCACAAGTTCTGATATTGAGCCACCCTGCGGTGGGGGGATTTCTGACACATTGCGGAGGAAACTCAATTGTAGAGGCTGTTGGCGCGGGAGTTCCAATGATAACGTGGCCTTGTCATGCAGATCACTTCTGCAATGAGAAATTGATAACAACAGTCCGAAGAATTGGAGTGGAAGTAGGTGTAACAGAATGGTGTACAAATGGTAATGGGAAGAGAAAGAAGTTGGTGAGCAGAGATAACATAGAGAAGGCTATGAGGAGATTGATGGACGGTGGCGATGAAGCTGAAAATATGAGACAACGTGCTCGAGAGTTAGGAGAGAAGGCTACACGAGCTATTAAAGAAGGTGGTTCGTCTCATAATAATTTGTTAGCTTTGATCGACGAACTTAAAAGATTGAGAGACTGCAAACCACATGATTAATCAAAGGAATATGGTATGAGTTTTTTGAACTTATCCTAATAACGTCGTTGTTTCGTCAAGTAGAAATATTAATGTTATGGATTTGGTCGATGAATTTCTATTGAATACTAGCATAAAAGTGCTTTGCTGTTTTCAGGATTTCGGTCGATTATTTTGTTTTACTTATCATTAGATATTTCAATTTTCACCGTGGTACTAAGTTGAAGCAGTAATAAATGTATTTTCTTTGTGAAAGAAAATGTATTTTATATTATATTTTATTTTATTCTGTAACATTAGTAACTATGTTGAAGCAGTATTATGCAAATCAAAGGTTACTTGATGTCAATAATGCTCTTTTTACTTCGAGACCTCAATGAATAAATCTATGTCGTACTACTCTTTATCTGGTGTCAAGGTTCTTGGTTCTGTTTCAGATTTAACTCCAATTTTAAGTATACATGGTCTCAAACAATCCCATATACAATAATATTCAAAGTTGTCATCAACCTGGATCTCTTTAGGATAAAATCAATCCTCAAATGATCACTTCATTTTTAGTTTTGGCCTTCGATTTACTATTTTCTTGGAATATGTAGATGACATTGTTTTGGCTAGTGACGATCATTCTGAAACTCAACTTGTTAAGTCCTATCTAGATAAGAAATTCATAAGCATAGATTTAGGCACACCCCATTTTGTCGGGGTTAAACTGCTTAATCAGCGCAAATATACTACTGAGTTCCTTGAAGAAAGTGGTCAGCTAGCTAGGCATGAAGCTTTCTTCAACTCCTCGTGATCCTTTCTTGAAGTTGTATCTATGAAACTTCTTCACCTTTGTAAGAACTTAGAACTTTCACTCAGTTCTTGCACACACACTCACTTGTATTTGATTCTCTATGTTCTTATCAGAGAAGAAGAAGAAAAAATGATTTTGAGAGAGATAAGACTATTGCTCAATGAAAAACTAACTGTCAAAAACAGAAAGTTTTCAAATCTATCTACTCTTACTTGTGCTGCAAGAAACTTATTATATTGACTAATCTAACTTGAATTAACTCTCAACAACCCTATCATATGATAAATTAGCTTACAGCAAGCTAATTGGCTTATTGTTGTATTGTACCTGAGCACAATGGAAAACAAGTTAAAAGAAAAATTCAACATTCTGCAAACAAAAAATAATCACTGGCAATGTAAAAGGTTAAGAATAAACACTAAACCACCGGCGAATACACAAGTTAGCATAAAGGGCAAATATGATAAAAGAAAGAAACTTACGAGGCGACCAAAGCTAAAGAGAGAAGATAGCAACCAACAAGGAGTCTCACACCGGATCAACTACTATAAATAAAGGGCCTCCCCTCCATGTACGATGACCTCACATTTTATCACCTTATTGATTAACTCTTCGCTACCTGCTAGCACATAATCTTACTTGGGTGTTGGAATATCTTTTGCAGGTATACACTCCCTCCCCATTTTGGATAAAGAGCATATGACCATTCGCAACATTTCCACTCACAGACGTGAAGGAAGGACATCTCAAGAGGTGCAGCCTATCTGTTCATACAGGAATAAAACGATTATTCAAATTTTTTATATAACAGATGTACCTCAAAATGTTAAATGCCTAAGAAAATTTGAAATTGACATTTTAATTTAAATCAATGCAACACTGAAACGTTTCAAGTTATAAAGCAACTAGTACATAGTATCTCAAAACTGAGAATGGAACTTGCAGCTTCACAGTGCATCAGAACTGGTTCAGTGGCTATGTGTTAAGGTGGACCTAGAGTGGCACATGTGTGGAGTTGAAGTTATGGGAGTCTCAGTGTCTCACAATGGATCAAATAGTACATTATGTTGAATCTTAACGGATAAAGAAAATGACAGCTTGCATGGAAATGATAAAATGGCACAAAATGATAAAGACGTTGACATGTATTATGCCTTGTCCTATTCAAGGACAAAATTTGTATTGTGCTTAGAGTCTTTATTTCCACCGTTTGATGGCAGCTACTTAAACTCTAGCAACCACTTTAGATCTCAAACTCATTTTTCACACTATGAACCTTCACTCGTCGAACTTTGAAGACATGAAAGAACTTGAAAATTTATTTTGGTCCTTGACAATTTTCTAGTTCTTGGCATTTTTCAAATTGGGGAAAATTAGTGTTTATGCTATAACAAGTCGGAGATTAACTTTTCTTTAGTATAAAAATGTTAGGACTAAATTGGATATTAATTTTAGAAAAAGACTGAATTGAATCACGGAAAAATTATAAGATACCAAATAAGATCTTTACTCTTAAAATAAATAAAAGCACTAAATATATTAACACTTTAATTCTTAATTATAGGACATCTTAAAAACATACTTTGATCTATTTTGGTCATATAAGTTACAAACGTTAAAAGATTTTTTTTTTTATTTCTTCATTTTTATGTCTCTTAATTTATAAACGTTAAACACTTTAATGATTTAAAATACAAACGTTAAAGACCAAAATGTATATAATTTGTAAAACTTTTCTTTTTTAAGAATAAAATTTGTAAAAATTTAGAAGAAAAAATGAAATAAAAAATACCTAAAAGGTCAAAATGTTTGACGTTTACAACTTAATAGATCAAAATGAAATGAAAAATTCAAGGGACAAAAGCAAAATCTAAAAATAACTTAAAATAAAAATATCTTTAACTAAACCTTTTAAAGACTAATAACGAAAGTTAGTAATTTAATAGAGACTAAAAATATATTTAATTCAAAATATTTAACTCTAAAAAAATATAAATATTTCCTCCATTTCTAAATACATGCCGCAGTTTTAAAATGCGCATTATTCACCTAATTTATTTTTACCATATTTTTTAACTAACATATAAATACAAAATATTAGTATGTAAGGTATTGTTTGATTTGTCTCAATGCATATTTTTTAAATATCATTTTTTTATAATTTTTTATTATAGATATTAATGGTCGTTTTCGTGAGCTTAACTTAAAGAATAATGCGTAATATGTACAATACTGCACTTATTGTTTTAAAAGATGAATTTCTCTAACCAATTAAAAAAAAAATGGGATCAAATCAAATCAAAACTAACCGATTACTAAAATAAAATAAAAACCTTCTGGAAAACATAATAATTTAGTAAAAAATTATATTTGGTCAACAAAATTAAATAGAAATTAAAAAGAAAAATTAAAAAATAAGTGGACCCATCATCTTTTCACCAAACCATAAATTAACCTCACTCTCTTCTTTACACTTACGCCGTTTTTTCTCAAAACCTCTTCACTCTCGCTTACTCAAAACTCTTCCAAATTCTTCAATTCCCAATTCCCTCTTCCAAACCCTAATTCTCATTCCCTTCATCAATGGAGCATCAATGCTTCAATTCCCATCCCAATTCCGGCAATTCCTCACCCACCTCTCGTGAATTGCTCGAAAACGATCACCACCGTTCATTCGATGAACCACCACCTTCCAACGGTCCCAAAGTGAAGCTCATGATTCGCTTCGGCGGAAAAATCGAACTCAGGCGTCACGACGATCAAAACTACTCCTACATCGGCGGTGACACCAAAATCCTCACCGTCGATCGTAGTATCAAATTCTCTAACCTCATTGAGAAGCTTTCTGCAATGACGTTTTCTAATGTTTGTCTCAAGTATCAACAACCTGGTGGAGAGCTTGATTCTTTGATCTCAGTATTCAACGATGACGATCTCGATAGTATGATGTTTGAGTATGATTGCATGTGTCGCGTTTCACCTAAACCTGCAAGGATGAAGGTTTTTCTCTTCCCTCTCCCTGTTAACAATGTATCTTCTGATTCTTTGGATTCCGCTTTCAATCTTGCGGTGGTGGAAGATTCGAAATCGGACGGACAGATGTTCGTCAACATGCTCAATTCCGTTCATCGTCCGCCGCCGGTGGAGGATTTACCTCCTCCGCCACCTCCGTCGACGATGAAGACGAGTCCAGATTATCTGTTTGGATTAGATAACAATCAGGCGAAATTTCCGGTGACTGAACCGGATTTCCCGGCGAAGGATACGGAGTGTGGGACCGAGACGGTTACAGAAAAAGAGATTCAGGAAATTCAGATGGTGGAAACTGTGAATGATGATGAAAAGAAAGTGAAAGTTAACGGAGAAAACGACGGAATTAACGGTAGTGCTGAACAGCAAGTGAAATTTGACGGAGAAAACGGTGGTGTTGAGGTTTCCTCTGAAGAAAACACGGAAAGAGTGATTCCGTTAGTTACTAGTGAACCTTCTGCTGAGGATCCGGTTCAAGAAGCTCAACCGGGTTCATTTTGTTCCTGTTCGGTTCAGATACCTGAACCGGTTTCGGTTCAGTCATCATTCACTTCAGAAATGTATAATGTTGCTGTTGCTGTTGCTGGTGGTGGTTATTCGATGGGGTATGCAAATGAACCGGTACCAGTTTATTTGATTCCAACACCTTCTGGATTGTATCAAGCTATGAGGCCGATTACTGGACCAACCGGTCAACCGGTTTATTTCGCGTATTCGCCGATTGTGAACAATGGTGGTGGATATTCTCATGGTTCGTATGTGGCTAACAGATCAGCTTTGCCATTGTAGGTGGTGGCGGGTGGTGGTGGTGAAGGCTGGAATTGATGGTGGGAGATGGCTGTTTCCGGTGAAATATTTTGCATATAAAGGCATTCATTCATTATTCAAAAACAAAAAAAATTCATTTGTTTAATTTCTGTTTTGAAAGATAGTGCTGCTGGTTTATTTTTGGGTTTTTGTTATGATATGGAATATTGGTCTTAAAGAACATTGTTTTGATTCTTGTTGATAGATGCATATTCGAAAGGATTCTGAAATGGTTTTTTAAAGTGTATTATGGATTCTGATTGATTAGTATATTGGTTTTCATTTTTATTTTTTTTCTATGATGGATTGTCTCTGTTTATTCCTCTGTATGTTGGTTTGTTAATTGAATAGAATTTAAATTAGTCCATGATTTTGCAAGACAGTTTCAAATAAACACATGAGATTATGAAAATTTTGAAAGGGTTCTTGAGGTTAACTTTTACTTATATTAATCCTTCTCAAAATATCGTGATTAAAAATAAATATTAACTGAACTATGTTTACTGAGATAGAGTCGGTAACATAATTTAAAAAATGAGTCTCTTGCAAAGTGAGAATAATTTGACGATGATTTTTTCATTTTTGGCTTGATGTTATTTCCTAGGTCTAGTGCTGCCAGCGTTTTTTTACGTAGATCTTGTCTCATACTGTAACGCAATGGACATTAGTGATTAATTAACAATTGGAGTTTGGTTGATAAAATATTTGATTATAGTTTAAATAAACAAATGAAATGTGCAGTTTATGTTAGTCTGTTAGGTAGTACTAGTAGTAGGATCGAAATAACCGTTTTGTGTAGTACACGTGATGAGGATGTTGGTTGTTGCGGTCAGCCGTCTTCAGCAAAGATTATGATATTTAGGTACGTAATTAGGTAAAAAAGCTAAAATGGTAAATACTTGGATCAATTTTTTCTAAAATAAAGTTATGTGAAAAATCCCATATTCTTTCCACACAAAAAAAAAAAAAAAACTCTAAAAATCTCATATGTCGTTGTCAAGTATACATGAAAGCCAATGCCTTACCATAAATGGTTATTTTAGAGTTCATGACATGAAGTAATTTCTCTCTTCATTCCTATAGTATCTATCTTCAAACTCCAATTTTTTAATCTTGCAAAAGAGTGTGTTAGGATGAACAAGATATTAACATTTGTTTGTTTGGATAAACCTTTTGCATTGTGCTAGAAATAAGATTCTAGACAACAAGCAAGAACACAATGACCTTTGGAGTGACTATGAGCTCAACTCAAATACATATTCAACTTCATCAATGGTCGTGTTTGTATGTAACATCCATTCAGAGCTTATCATAGTCATAGACTAGTGAGACCACATTGTTCCCTTTACCTCTTCAAGAACATGAGTTTCACCAGATGCAGTCTTGCCAATCACTTCTTTTATTCATACATTATTAATCCCCATCTTTCTACTAAAAGAAAGCCAAAGGAGCATCAAACATAGTGCCCAAAGCCCATTGCCCAAGCATGTGACCAAATAGTTAAGCAAGCGCATGGTAACGTTAACCCATTCACACCGCATCCTCCAAAGAACTACAAAAAGATTCTAAATTAATAAATAAGTGAAGTGTTTGTTTGATCTCAGTTTCGGAGGGGTCGAATTTGATTTTTAAGGTTGTAGAATCGATTGTATCATGTATGATTTAAACGAGAATTGATTTTACAATTGATTTTAACATTAAATTTATTGTTAAATTCGTTTTTACATCGATACATCAAAATGAAATTATTTACATTCAATTCACTTTTATTCGAATCAATATTACAAAATCAATTTATATACTAAATACATGAAGACACGTAAATATTCTAAACAAGATGCCGAGTTTACAATCCAAATTTTAGTACTAATGGAGTAATGTATTGTGTTTGGAAATATCACATTTTCACATCCAACTGAAAGCTACAAAGTCAATGTGCATTTAGTTCCTCTCACCATGTCACCAAACATACTTATAGAACCATGTCAATCTAACTAAATGTTGGTAAACTATGTACAACCTGGCTCAACATTCTTAACTGTTAAATTGCTCAACTTGACTTACCTCATCCCAAAATGCTTATATGATCTCACTGCCAGCCTCATCCACGATATTTGTCCAATTTTTTACTTGGTGTGGACCTGATTTCTCGCAATCAAAAAGGAAAAGTACTTGCTACGAAATTTTATGAACCCTAAATTGGTAGAACGAAGAATATATATGGATAACACAAATTTTTAAACTTCAAGATACGATGTATTTTCATAGTACATTAATTAGATTTAGGGAAAATTACACTCACCTCCCTTGAAGTATTCTTATATGACACTAACATCTTCTCTAGTTTTTAATCAAACATTAACCTCCCTTATTTGTTGTCTAAATAGACAAACACCTCCCTTTATATCTAACACTGTTATTCTCCGTTAAATTACCCCTCTAATTTCACTCATCCTCACACTCACATTTTCTCTTATCCATACTACTGAGCAATCTTCTGCCACTATTGCAAATGCATTCACGGAATAATTAAGTGTTAATTTGCTGACAGATAATTATGTCCTTTATTTTATTTACACGTGATGAAAGTATTTATGTTCAATCTGAAGAGATACAATTCATATTTCTCAGCCCAAAATTCTGCAAAATCCTCAATAGCAAAAAAAAAAAAAAAGAATTTATTCCAATTTCCAAATTCCACACTCCAGGAAAAGCAAGAAGAAGAAAAAAAACCCAATTTAAATATTATAGCAACGTTAAGGGAGATACTCCTACATAGGAAAATTGGACACAACTTTTAAATCAATGGTCGGCAAAGATTGTTCTTTTAAGAGGCCGAGATATATAATTGGCTTTGATTGTGAATTCTAGCAAATTGAGTGGTAGTTTTGGGATTGAACCAGTTAGTGTTTTGAAACTCATTAACTATGGAATGTTTGTGAGAGAATTCATGGTGTTTGGGAGAGATCCATATAGAGAATTGTGTGAAAAAATTCCAGGAATTTGAGTGTAGTTATGTGAAGAAGTTGTCACATAAATTCCAGGAATTCATGGTGTTTGAAGAGGAAATTGAGCCTCACATAAATCATAATACAGAGAATGTGAGGAAAGTGAAATTGGAGAAGTTAATTAACAAGACTAACAGTGTTAAATGAAAAGGGAGGTTAGTGGTAAGTTAAAAACTAGAGCGGGTGTTAGTGTTATTTAAGAATACTTCAGAGAAGGTGAGTGTAATTTGCCCTTAGATTACAAAGATGTAATAATACTTATTGTGAAAGAAAAAAAAGTTGTAACCCCATCATTTATCTAAAGTGGTTAATGAATTTTACCAATGATGAATTGTTCGGAATAATTTGAATTCGATTATTTAGTGGAACAATTATTGATCATACTTTACTAGTGAACTTAGTTCAACTTTAGTGGCAATTCTTTGTGTTCTGTCTGTCATCCTGTCATTTGTAAAAGAGACTATTTTGCATAAAAAATGGTTGGATTCTGCCGACCATCGACCGTGCCTTCAGAAAAGAAGGACACTTTTGATGTTGTATCAAAAGTAAGTATTTATATATCGTCTCCTCAGGGACTGGTGCGATATTCCAAGCCGTTCAACAATCGGTGTCGTTTTGAGCTAGGGTTTTCCGATGGTTTTGTTTCATAAACTAATAAACTACGAAATTGTAAAAGGTATGGGAGTTAACAGGGAAATGATTATGCTGGGATTAAACTTCATCAACCCACTTATACGTATTATCGGATTAGGGTTGCGGATTCCAATTATCAATCGATATTATCACGTATCCCTCGACAACATCATTTGTGTCCAAACAATATTGTGATATCAATTGTATCGTTCAATCGTCGATGTCTCACACTATTAAACGATCCAAGAGTCGTTCCTATCATTCAATCGACGATTTCTCAATCTATTAAATGATAAGAAAGC
>Ga0315914_1009014_pt1 | contig 13004 bp, 5 predicted proteins | sample MpolenodulesMG_FD_203920 | JGI IMG/M metagenome (GOLD analysis project Ga0315914, IMG submission 203920) | Medicago polymorpha root nodule microbial communities from Los Angeles, California, United States - elongated nodules | ecosystem: Host-associated > Plants > Roots > Nodule | place: USA...
ATTGTTTTTTACACTCTCAGACATCAGAACGTTCTGAAGTCTGGTACTAACTTAATCATTCCAAGTTTCAACTTGAGAATTACTTTTTAAGTTACAGAATAATTTTTAAAGGGTCACAATTCAAACTCCCCCTTCCTTGTGACTATTTTATCTACTTCAATTGGGACTTTGAGTAGAATTAGGTTTGAAGACTAATTCTTGTAACCTTTTTGATATCTCGTTGTAAAGTTACTCATCATTATAGTGGAATGGAGGGTTGCTCTCTCCCGCAGACTAGGTCAGTATTGGACCGAACTGGGTAAATAAATTTTATGTGTTCTCTCTTTTTTCTCTCGCTGTTTTCTATCTCTTACTTGTGTTTATAACTTTGACTGCTTGATTATTTTGCTCCACACATCAAGTATTTCATTGGTATGATTTTTGACGAATTCACAGGCCCTCTGAGAAAATGTATCATTTGATTAGAATCTTTATACTTACACATCTTTTCAATAGTCTTACAATCATCAACGCAATTACTAGCAAAGATAAGTCTAAAATTATCTAATTCTTGACACAATTTCTTCATTTTAGTGTAAGATGAAGAAATAGGACTCTCACCTTGTTTCAAAGTATATATTTCTTCCTAAATATCTGAAATACGAAAGATATAACCTTGATACTTGTCTTTGAGTGTTTTTTTTTCCTTCTAAATCTAAGATGCACAGTCCATCCATAGGATGTTTTGAGATAACTCAAGATCAACAAAATTACCGAGCCGGGACATGATCATGGTGTTGCAAGGATCTCATGCAATAGAATCGTGATCTTCATCTAGAAATATTGATAACACACCATTGACGAAATAAAGTTTGTGCTGAGAACGCAATGCTACTGTCATAGCACGAGATTAGGAATCGGTGGTGGAGGTACTGCGGGGGCCTTTAGAGGCCATGGCCTGGAACGTTGTGCACCCCCGCTACAACAGCTAATTCTACCAGAGAACCACTGCTGCATTTCTGTGATCTTCACCAAACAGATCAATTGCCTTGCTAATTTAATCTTTTCAATGGATTCTATGAATTTCCATGGTCTGGCTGGAGGCTCCTTACTGTGATGATTGTTAGAAATTTCTTTTTTGATTATATATCTGGAGCCTAGATTCCTAAGAATATTGACTTACTTTCTTAGTTTCTTTTTCTTTTGGGTCCTGGCACTCTTTTTGTAACATAAAAAAAAAAAAAAAATGGTAACTTTAATTAAATTTATACAAAAATCCGTCGGTGTAATAAAATCAATATATGTAAAGAAAGGAAACAACATTTTTTTGAGTTAAATAATTTTTTGGTCCATATAAACATAGTCAATTTTGTTTTTAGTCCTCATAAAAAATTGACATGTTTTGGTCTCTATAAATTTTTTCAGCATATACTTTTAGTCTTTGTAAAATTAAATTTTGTTTAATTATGTTTAAATTTGTAAATGTTTAATGATTTTTTACCTACTTATTTAGAACAATTTACATAGTTTCTCCCTAAAAAAATTAGTTCAAAATTTGATTTTTTGGTCTAAATTTTCATTACTTTAATATTGAAATTTTGGCATTTTAAAAATTCATATTTAATTCATTACATGTTAAAAATATAATTTTTTATAAAAGAGTTTCTTATAATGTTCTTAATATGTTTATATAAAATCATTCAAAATTTTAAAAATTTAAGCATAATTAAACAAATTTTAATTTAACATGGATTAAAATTGTGTGTTGAAATTTTTTATAGAGACGAAAACATGCTACTTTTTTTTACGAGGACTAAAAAACATTCGTTATACTTATAGGAACCACAAACTTATTTAACCTTTTTTTTTTTTTTAATGGAGACAGCAAACAACGTTAACTCTACTAAAAAAAGGTGCATGATATTTGTACCAAAAAAAAAAAAGGTGCATGATAATCATCCTTAATTTTTGGATTGAAATTTATTATTCAATTAAAATCGTATATATGAAAACCTAATTAAATTTTATAAGAGGATATTTTAGGTGCGTTTGTTTTAACTTTAAAAAAAATAGATTTTGAGTTAAAAGAATCTAGAGATTTTTTTTTAGAGATTTAAAAAAAAATCTAAAGCCACTTATGTTTAGTTACTAACATAAAAATCATTTTTAAGGTTTGAAGCTCTTACACTTGAGTTCATAGTATTTAGAAAAAAAATAGATTTTTGAAAAAGCTACTGGGAATAGCTTTTTATTTTGAGGCTAAAAATGATTTTTTTAACAAAATAGATTTTTTAAAAATTTTAAACAAACACTACAAAAATAGAAAAATAGATTTTTTAGTTAAAAAAATAGATTTTTTTGAAAGAAAATCCCAAACAAACGGATCCTTTATTTAATTAAGATATTACGATATGCAATTATATTATTTATACAAAAAGGTTTCAAAAAAATATTATTTAAACAAAAAATGCTTCAATGCAATATATTAGTCATCCAAAAAGGAAACAACATTAATTCTCGTATCAATAGTGCATATTAAATATCCTTAACTTTTGGAAATTTATTCTTGTCAAAAAAAAACTATAGGAAATTTATTATTCAATTAAAATTTTCTATATAGAAACCCAATTAAATACCTAAATACATTAATCATCAATCATTACCTTATTTGGTCAAAAAAAAATATCAATCATTACCTTATTTTCGTCCCAACTTATATTTATTTTCACGATATTTTCTTGATTTGTATCATCATTACTCAATCATACTCCATTATCTCATCACACACACACCTTGTTACTATATAACACAACTCACATCACAACAAAACAACCAAAAATAAAAAAGAACTTTCTTTGTTTTTCATCCACCAAAGATGCATCAATATTCCATCGACCCTTATGTTGTGGCATGTACGCTTGAGGAGTTCTATAATGGATGCACGAAGAGGGTGATGGTCAGAAACCCTAATGTTTTTGGGTAATCCACTTTCTCCTTAAATATTATTATCAGTGTTTTGAATATATAGTGAAATGCATTTGACCTAGTACTTGATTTGATTTTAGTTCTGTTTTATATCTGATTGGATATTTAGGTTACTATTATTATAATCAAGAAAATTGGAATTGGCTAGGAATATATAACCTTTGTTCTAGTCGGTGTCGGAGCCATATTGTTCTCAGGAGATGCACATGCAACCCCTCAATTTTAGATTTTGCACCTAATTACTTATGTATCTTTCTATTATTGATAATATTACTCTATCAAATTTTAATTAGTGGTAAATATTATAATTCATTTTTTAAACCGATGTTCAAAGAGGATCAAACCAATTCCATTTTCAAATTTCATTATATCCAATATAGTTAGGTTCAAGTTTTTATATAGGACCGATAGGTTGGTGAATGATTGTAAACATGAGTATCATATCACAATAATAAGTCAGATCCGTAGGTAGCTGATAGAGTTGAGATATAAAAAAATAAAGAAAATAGAGGAAACAAGCAAAAAAAACACAGAAAATAGAGGAAAAACATAGGAACAAAAAGCAGGACAAAACGAAGATGAGTAAAGTCGAAACATGATTGAGGTGTCATGGGAGTGTTTCGCGTGACACCTCAATCGTGTTTCGACTTTACAAACAAACACTCGAACCTGACTACAATTATTCTATCTATACTTCTCTCACGCTAAACCCTCTCAACCAAAAATTCTCTTAAAATCTTTCTCTATCAAAAGTTTGAATCCCCTGACACAGGATCCTGGCAACGCCATTGGTTCTAGTTAGAAAGCAAGATCGAAACTTTTTGTTCTGTCTATAAGGCAAGATTGATGTAGAAGTTAGTGGTGTCTCTGAACATTTTAAATTGAAAATAAAATATTATTACTAATTCTAAAATTATGCATGTATAGATTTAGAAAAGCTAATTGGGGTGATTTTATAATATAAACAGTATGGCTTAATTAAGTTGTTTGGTCTATTACTATTGTATCATCTTTTGTTGCATACCAATTTCTTTATTTGATGAACATTTTATAAAAGGACATCTCGGCGCATTAAAGCTCCTGCGTATGGAAGGTCTAAGAAGGGGTCTTGCCATTTTGGTGTATTGTCTGCAGTCTTATCCTGTTTTGTTACACAAGAACCTGTTTCCAGGTTAATTAAGATTTAATAATGAATTTGTTTTTATGGTTTACTTGCATAATATGTCCCCTATTATGTTAGCGTATTTTCCTTTCAATTTTTATTTTTTTGTTACTCCTTTCAATTTGTTTTAACAAGGAACGTTTTTTTTTTTTAATTGGTTTTCACAGAAGGTTGAATAATGAACAAGAAATGTTGGAGATAACGATAGATGTTTCACCTGGATGGAAACATGGAACAAAATTTGAATATGGAAATCAACTACATGTGGTGTTGCATGAGAAACCACATGCCTTATTCAAGAGGGTTGAGACTGATTTAATAATGACCAAAAAGATATCACTTCTTGAAGCTCTTCATGGAACGACTTTCGACTTAACAACTTTAGATGGAAGAGTGATCGCAATTCATATCACTGACATTGTGACACCATGCTACCAAAAGGTTGTCTATGGTGAAGGCATGCCACTTCATAGGGATCCAAGCAGGAGAGGAAATTTGATAATCAATTTCAAAGTCGAGTTTCCAAGGCTCACCACAGAACAAAAAAGCGAAGTCAGAAGAATTTTGAATAATGTTGCTTACGACTAAAGCAATTATTTAGTCTAATCTTTGAGCCAAAACACCACGGGTCATACATGTAATTTTTTTTTACTAATTTTTACTTTCATGATATTATTTTTGTTGACAATTTTACCTATTATTTCACGTTATCTACTGCTAGTTTGCCATTTGGTAGAGTTTTTTTTTTTTTTTTTGTCAATTTTCCATAACGGCGTCCTAAATATTATTATTGGTTTATTTATTTTTTTATTTGATGAATCCTTATGTTTTATTTTCATGCATTACCCATAAATTTGCAATAAGTAAGGCACGATATCATAGTCTATTGGACAAAAATTCAGCCCAACAGCCGCGTAAGAAATCTCCGAACAAATATTAATTTTTCAAATCAATATATACGGAATCATAATTATTTTAAAGAAAGGAAATAACATTAATTCCGTTAGAGATAGTGCTTAATTAAAAAATAAAAATTTGGCTAAGTAATCTATTGGTTAGAATTCACCTTTTTCAAGGTGAATAAATGGGGTGTCCGGAGTTCGAACTTCAACCTCAACATATAACAATGCATGTCTATGCCAAATGAGTTATGACAATTAAAATTTTATATATCCTTAAAAAAAAAAATATATTGAAACACGTAGAAGATATTTTCTTTAATTACAATATGCAAATCTGTAAAGAAAAAAAAACGATTAGTCCCATCTCATTACTAGTTTAGGGGGTAGGGGGTGGGCGGTGGTGGTGGGTGGGTTTGGGGGGTTGAGGTGAATTACGGTAGAATAGATGAAAATGACTACACTATTCTTATAAGAGGAAGTAAAGTATTTACATATATTTTTTAGGCTTAATTGCATGTTTGATCCCTTATGTTTATTTTAGTTTTCAAGTTGGTTCCTTATGTTTTAAAAGTTTCAAGTTGGTCCCTTACGTTTTAAAAGTTTCAAGTTGGCCCAAAACGTCGCTCACATTGGAATAAGTTAGTCCATTTCGCGACATGATATTGAGTTTAATAAAACCAAAAAAATTAAATAAATGTTTTAAACTGATTTTCTAAATAAGTTAAGGTACTATCACTCATATTGTCAACTCAAATCTTTAAATGTTAAGTGACGAAAGAGACTAACTTATTCCAACGTGAGTAACGTTTTGGACCAACTTGAAACTTTTAAAACGTAAGGGACCAACTCGAAACTTTTAAAACATAAGGGACCAACTTAAAAACTAAAATAAACATAAGGGATCAAACATGCGATTAAGCCTATTTTTTAATTTAATTATTAAAAAACTAATATTCTTATGTGTCAAAATAATGACATTTGATTGTATGTTTGTGTATGGTTTCTCCACACGGTATGTTTACCATCTTTAAACTCTATTTGGTAGTCGAGTAATGCTATATACAACGAGAATGAATCTCGCGAAGTTTTCAAGAACGTTGTTGTTTTAGTTATACTTTGTTTGCCTTGCTGACTATCATTTAACGCATGATTTCAGCCAAAAACCAGTCTCCATCCGTGAATATTATAGTAGAAAATGAAGGGAGAGAACCCATTTGGATTGGCTTAATGGTATTGACTTGGGACCTGAGAGTATGCTCATTTTCAAGATTTCATGTTCAATTCTCTCTGGTGTCAATTTGGTTGGGCTAATTTACCTTCTTAAAAAAAAAAAAAAAAAAAAAAGGAAGGGAGAGGAGATGGAAGAGAACAAAGGCTTTCAATTTGTGGCAACTCATTCATAGTCAAAGACTTGGAGTGCAACTCAGTCTCTACGGCGGTGATGATGAGAGGTTTTGTAATGAAACGGCGGCGACGAACAACGGCAAAAGGAACGATGACGAATAACACTACAGCAAAGGAACGAGAGTCTGAGAGAAACTAGAAACCGCAGCAGAGAATTCAAGAAAATCACATAGGAGAAAAAAATCGTCAGTGTCGAGCATATTTAGAATTATATGTGCTGTTGTTATTGTTCAGTTTTATTGGACGTTGGATTGTATTGTTAAACTACACTCTCTATTTATTACCATATATGTTTTATTGCAGGTGTTTTTGGAGGAATTCTTCCATGGTCACCAAGACCAAAACATGGTCCTTAAAATATTCAATTACTTTTTTTATCAATTTCTTCTTTGTTATTAAAAAAAATATTTCTTTATATGCGTGTGACCAAACACTTTTTATTTGATCACGTTACCATATTAGAATTTCTCGTGTTTTTGAATGAATCTGTTTCTGTTTGACATAGATCGTTGAGTATGTTACCCAAAACTAAACAAAGGAACAAAATTGTTGAGTAGGTAATGAGAGGAGCAGCACCACAACTACAATTAGATTAATCATTAAATTTTCTAGGTTTTTTATTTTTTGGGTATTTTGAAGATCTATGAAGATGATGAAGAAAACAAGAGAAAAGAAGACGAAAATGGGTTTTTTAGAACAGAGAAGAGAGAGGCCATAGGAGAGTGGTGAGAGAGATTTTTCACTAACAGATTCTTCACGCCTGTTTAGGTTTTTGTGATTGGATTTGATTAAGAGAACATGCATTGTGTTTGATTTTTTATTTGAATTTTTTGCATGTTTGTTTTTTAATTAGGCATGTTTGAGAAGATTGAGGAGATAGAATTTTGAATTTTTAAGATATGAACAATGATGAATATGAAGTTGAAGGATGATGAACATGAGGATGGCGGATGATGAATATGCTGGTGAAGAGATCAATTTTTGTGTATTTTTCATTTTTTTATTTACTTAATTTCTTGTGGATATTTCATTTTTATTTATTTAATTCAAAAATTAAACATTTCTGGTGGATATTTCATTTTTATTTATTTAATTCAAAAATTAAACATGTGACATGTAACTCACATGAGGTGTCACGTATATATTGATTGAGTGAAAATTGACCATTTGTAAAATAGATTAAACATAAGGATCACATTTGTTATTCTTTTTAAAAAGAGGTTAAAATTGCAACCTTTAATTGCAACCTTTTAAAAATTAGGAAAGGAAAACGTATTTAAGCCTTAAAAATATAGATTAGATAGTGTGTTTAATCAATATTGTTTTAATATTCTTAATCTTTAGGATCACATTTGTTATTCTTTTTAAAAAGAGGTTAAAATTGCAACCTTTTAAAAATTAGGAAAGGAAAGCGTATTTAAGCCTTAAAAATATAGATTAGATAGTGTGTTTAATCAATATTGTTTTAATATTCTTAATATTAATAAAGATATATAAATCATAAGCATTAATTTATCATTTTTTAAAAAGTACTCTTTAAAAAATGTGAAAGATTTCTCTATTTTCATTTATATTTCTCACCCTCCAAAGCTCTAGCTTGCCTTCCTTTCGGAAGGCCAAAACCGATTCTCTCTTAACTCTTAAGTCTAATTCTTCCAACTCCATTAAATTGATCACGAAAATAGAATTATGAGTAGAATTATGAGTCTTTTCTATATCAAATTAGACAACTTCCACACCAAAGAAACTAAATTAAAGAAAACTTAAAATTTAGCAGTGCTCAACACTAACATTAATCAAAATTTACAAGAATACTTAACACAATTAATAGTCAAGCATTGTTTCCAAAATATAAAAAAATATAGACCCTTTAATTGGGACCCCAACAGCTTAAGTACATGACCGTCCTCAATGACTCCTCAGACTGATTTGCCTTCTCATCTTTTAGTCTTTTAGAAATCATAGAAGAGGATGAAGAAGAAAGCTTCTTTGCTTGAGAGAAAGATCTAACATTGTTTTTGACATGTTGTTGACCTAATTTCAAAGCATAATTCCATCTACATATGCCTAATTGGTCTTTCAAGGCTTCCACAACACCAACACTAGCTGCCACAGTCCAAGCTCTTATTCCTGAACTCATCTTTGTATATGAATTATAACTATTGTGTTCTTGTTGGATTTTGAGATAGCTAGACACTTTTGAGTTAATGTGAATGATGAAATGGATATGAAGAAGTGTTCTTTTTATAAAGAAGTTTATGGCCGAGGTTTTTGGGAAAACCGGGGGTAGGAAGCTAGTGGTTTTTAAGAAAGCAAATGGATTGTTTTATGATGTATCATAATCAAGTTACACGCATCATCGGTTGTAATCAACACGTGTCTTTGACACAGAATTTGTTGCAAGCAAAACCAAATGACTACTTGAGTTCAATTAGATTGGCTTACACATTGTATTATAACTAGTGTGTGACCCGTGCTGATGCATGGGAGGATTATTATGTGAGATGATTGCTTGTTACTTAAATACCATCGCATAAATGAAGGAAAAAAAATCAAAGTTGTTATGTATCATGTAAATATATCGAAACAAATACGATTATGCAACATTGTTGATCAGAATAATAGATTTATATTTTCATATCGTAAATGCTTGGCCGCAGTTACTGGAATATTCAGCATGACAAAAAAAAACTACTACAACCAACATTTGTCAACAATCACAAAGCAGTCTAATCTCTATCGTAACATGTGACTTTTTTTTACCATAATAAACTTTTAAAAATTATTAATACACATACACGTTTCTCAAAACGCAAACTATTACGGGCAGAGCAATATCACCACAATGGAAGAAATACAAACAAATCACGTTCACTTTCAATTTCGAAAACGAAATCCATGTAAAAATAAAATAAAATACAAAGCAGTTAAAAAAGAGTACTACACTAATAAGTTAAGAATAAACTACTCCCGAGTGCTATCGGGTACTACATAAATTTGAGAATGTCAATTAAAAAAGAGTACTACACTAAAAAGTTACTACATAAATTTGAGAATGTCAATTATATTTGCACTGTCAACACAAATTAATTTATTGTCAATTTACAAATATAATATTTACAACAAAAACAACATAAAAAAAATTAAGAATAAACATATGTTTGACAAAGATGTCATTTGATAAGTAAGTTCAAAAGAACACAAAATGTTGTCCCAGAATGAGACCAAATCCACAAACCCACTTTCTCTGATGAAGAATAACGCATTGAAAAATAATGTGGTATTTAAAGAAAGTTGAAGAACCTTCTAGCAGAAGCAGTGAAGACCAAATCCCCATACCCACCTTCTCTATATTTTTTTTCCAATACAACTCTAACATAAATAAAAGAACCCTTTTAGTACGCTTGTCATTGAATACAACCCAGAAACACCATTCCTCAATTCTGCAAAACTTGACAATGACAAAATTCTTGAGACAATGACAACTAATTCAACATTTACTAACACCATTGAAACTGCCTCAACCATATTTCAAACTTCTTTGTCAACAAAATCGAGCAAACGATGCAGTACTCTCCAAACGAAAAATCTACAAAAAACAACAAAATAATCAGAAGTAGCACCATGAACACAATTGACAATAAACTGATCAAACAAATAAGCTGAAGGCATATTGTTCGCAAGCAATGGTTAATTTAAAAAGAAGATAGCATCAACATATGAAATTTGAGTTTAAAATAAGTCAAAAAGGAAAAAGGAGTAGTACATGCCAAAACAACAATGTCAAGATCAAATGCAAACTTGGATTTACTCACTTTATATTTGAGTCCACACGCATACTTTATGTCATAACTTTGGGAGTTTGATGTTCAACATCCTTGTTGGTGCAGAATGAGAACTTTCCATGCTCACAAGAGAAGAAGCTGAAGTCATCACTGTATCAGGATATCTAGACACCGGAAATTCAGAAACTTCAGGTAATGTTAATGGAATAAGGTCAGTGCATAGCCAAAAAGTGTAACAACCTGTTTTTCGCTAGATTTATTTTATTATTTATTTATGTGTGTTTATGTGTGCTTGTATGTGATTAATTGCCTTTGTGTGTATTTTGGTTGGGATTAGTGGAATTTGGCGTTAGAATGGTATTTTGGTCACTTGGTGAGCAGAGGTAAATTAGTAATTTCACTGTGAGAATTATTTTTAGTGTGTTAAGTGGGAATTATATTTTTTTTACCAAGTTACTAGTTGGTTAAGAGCCGGTAACCATTCAATAACTTTTAACCGTAATGAGTAGAAACTTTGTAAATTGGTTAATGAATGTTTTGAGTCCGTTAAGACATTAAGAGAGTTAAGCCCAATTGTGTTGAGCCTATATAAACTCTAGTCATTAGAGAAAATAGGGTTTCACGTTCATTTCATAAGTTTTTGAGAGAGGTAGAGAGAGAAAGTGGTAGAGGAAGAGAAAAAGGGTTTTGAAGAGAGAAGAACTAGGAGAGCAAGAAGAGGGTAGATATTCAAGGGATTGGAGTTAAAGTGAAGCATAAGTTAGGTTTGTGCAGATTTGAGGTAAGGGGACTAGTATTCTCTCATAATCTTTTGTATAATCTATTTTCTACTTAAAACTCATAAGTGCTTATTTGTGAAAAGTGATTGTTGTGAATTTAATTGGTGAAATTCGTGCTCTTATTTTAGTGCTATGTTTGGGTATGTGAAGTTCATGTTAATTAAGTTGTTGATGTTGAATTTGCATGCTCAAGTTATATAGAAATGAGTGTTTTGTGAATTTTGCTCAAATTGTGAAAAAGGGTTTTGAAGAGAGAAGAACTAGGAGAGCAAGAAGAGGGTAGAGATTCAAGGGATTGGAGTTAAAGTGAAGCATAAGCTAGGTTTGTGAAGATTTGAGGTAAGGGGGCTAGTATTCGCTCATAATCCTTTGTATAATCTCTTTTCAACTTAAAACCCATAAGTGCTTATTTGTGAAAAGTGATTGTTGTGAATTTAATTGGTGAAATTCGTACTCTTATTTTAGTGCTATGTTTGGGTATGTGAAGTTGATGTTAACTAAGTTGTTGATGTTTAATTTGCATGCTCAAGTTATATAGAAATGAGTGTTTTGTGAAGTTTGCTTAAATTGATGAATTGTGATATTGTGTTGTTGATTGTGGTTAAATTCATGGTTGGTTGATGTTGTTGTTGTTGTGAGATGTTGTGGTTGTTGCTCTATATCATAGAGTTTAATGTGAATTTGAGTTGTTCTTGAGAGTTTTATGAAAAATGGGTTAATTGATGATTTGTGATGGAATGATGTTTTGCTTTCAAGTTTTATATGATTTTGATTGCCTTTTTAAGTTCATAAATGTATAGACAAACTTTGGGGGAAAATTTGAAATCAAGGGGATCAAAATTGGGGTTTTGGGGTTGAAAATAGTGGATTCCCGAGTGGGAAAACACCAAGAACAGGGTTTGTTGTTCTGGTGCATGTCGCCATGGCGACAAATGTCGTGCCGGGTGAGATTACCAGAAACAGCAAACCCTGTTTTTGTTGTTTTGGGTATTTGGGGTCGATCCAACCTTTCTAAAATGCTTCTTTCAACATGTTTGACTACTGTTTTCACTCTTTAACCTACTGGAACATCTTATGAATTGGATTGGGCTTGATTTTATGAAATTGAACTAAACTTTTAAGAAACGTCCAAGAACGTCGATTTTTCCGAAACTCGTTTTTCCCAAGGAAATGGAGTAGGGTTAAGGTTGTATATTGATTATATGATTTCTAAAAATGGTTGTGATTGGTTTCATTGAGTTTTAACTTGTTTTGCTTTGAAAATAAAATTCTTTTGGAAAAGTGATAAAGAGAGACGAACTTTGTGATTTTGATGATTTTGTCGTGGTTAGCCGGTGAAACGCACATGTATACTCAACTGCACTCATATGTGATCTAAGTGTATACATAGTTGAGGCAATAGAGTTTGTTTACTTGATTTTGGTTCTATTGTCTTAATTGTTTTAAAGTTGTGAAATGATAGACGAACTTTGTCGAAAATGATCTTTAAGACCGAATATCTTGCCAATCTTTTGCGAATAGTTTGATATGATTACATGAAGATATGTGAAAAGATTGATAGGTGTTGAATATGATATTTATCATAGTATGTTGTATTTTCTCCTTTACTTGAATTGTAAGAAATTGTATGGAGTTGTTGATTTGTAATGATGTTGATATTATTGGTGAATGCATGTATATTGATGGTGTTGGTGAGTTGTTGTGGAACATGTGCATAGTGTGTCATATGTTCATGCATTCATAGTTGTGGGATATTTATATCCAGTTCAGGTGATTATGATGTGTTGTTGGCATCATGGGGTGACGGCCTAAACGTTGTTGGTGACGGTACCGCATGCATGTAGGAGTCGTGTGTAGGGGCATAGTATGTTACATCATGTGTCCTAGTTGTTGATGCTTTGTGTTTGATGTGATTGGTGGTTTGCATAATTCTGATGTTGTGAATTTGTTTATGTTGATTAATAATGCTGAAGTTGAATTATCTCTCAATTTGAATTGTGTGAAATGT
>Ga0315914_1009019_pt1 | contig 12996 bp, 13 predicted proteins | sample MpolenodulesMG_FD_203920 | JGI IMG/M metagenome (GOLD analysis project Ga0315914, IMG submission 203920) | Medicago polymorpha root nodule microbial communities from Los Angeles, California, United States - elongated nodules | ecosystem: Host-associated > Plants > Roots > Nodule | place: USA...
CTTTTTGTTATGTATGCTACCATTTCATTTTGTTGCTATTGTTGTCTTAGAAGGGAACATATTTTTAAATTGTTATAAAACTTCTATTAACTATATATGTTTACATTTTTGCGACTGATTTGATTAAGTACGGGTCAAGAGTCTAGTATTAATAAATGGATCAATAATAGTAGCAATTTTACAAAATTGACCCGTTTAATCATTGGTTATTACTCTTTTTATATTTATAAGAGGCATTTTGGTCAACCAAAGTTGATGTAGTTCAAAATTTAGATCACACATATCAATTTTTGTTAATTTAAATGCATCTTATAAATAAGACTTTAAATGCATCTTATAAATAAGACCGGAAGAAGTAACTTTTGTCATAAATACTTAGTGAAATATAATGACTTTAAAATGGGAGTGGAGTTTTTTTTAGAGGAATGTGGGAGTTAGGGGTAGGAATAGGCCAGACCGCTCGTCAGAGGCCTATGGCTCGGCCTACTAAAAGCCTGGTTCAGCCTAACTCGTTTAATAAATGAGTCAAGCGTGAGCTTTTTTAAAAAGCCTATTAATTTAATTACGCCAAACTTAGGCTTATAAAAAAAACCTATCAAGCCTATCAGGCCGGCCCGTATACGAGTATATTACATTCCATATTTATTATTTATATTTATATATATCAAAAAGAATTACTCATCCTTCAAATTCTCATACCACAATTATTATTATTATTATTATTTTATATATTTTGTATGGCTTGCTACGTACTGATATATTTATATATATATTTGTGTGAACTATTAGGGCTTGCAACTGATATGTCTAAGGTCAAGTATGGTTATTAGATTAAGTTTGAAATCCATCTATAAATTTTACAATTGTGTTTCATTAGTTTAATATGTATCTAATTAATGTTTATCTCTATATTAAGTATGTTGCACAAATTGAAAGGAATTTTTTTTTTTTTTTATGAACATACTTTGTTTGAAATTTGTAACACAAACTAGACTTTTAGACAGGATAATAGGCCAGACCAGATTTTTAAAAAAGGCCAGGTACTTAAAATAAAGCCTTTGACAGAAAGACTAAGGCTTAAGCCTTAGTTTTTTCAACTAGGCCTAGCCTATTTAAGTAAAGCCCGGCTCGGCCCGGCTCATTCCCATCCCTAGTGGGAGTAGTGATGTTTAATCAAAGACCGGATCCAAAAATATCGATTAGTATACCAATTTGAACATGTAAAATGCAATTGCCAAAACTTTATACATTTTAAGATTGATCAAGTTTTTGCCTATTAAAAAAAATATTGATAAATTTTTTTTGCATTTTTTTGAAGTTTTGAAAACGTCCATTTGAAAGACATTCTAATCATTTATAAGAAGAAATAAATGTCCTGCTGCAAGTTCGAGGAACTAAGTCGTGCATATGCGGAACTTTGAGGTGTCTACTGAGATCGAAGATCCTAATTACAGGGGAAAAAAATGGGAGATAGGTATCTTGTTTGACTAGATATAATTAAATCTAGAAGTTATACCTAACTATCATGGATCCATGAAGTGCAGGTTTCTCAAAGGATCCTAATTCGAATGTGTAAAGTGCATGTTCCTAACTGCGTGAAACGGTGTAATAACTGTTGTTAAGCAGTACAGTATATTCATTTAATTGAAGCATTCTAAGTCCTTAAAAAACATGGAAATAGAAGTTCTAAAGGCTCTCGTACTTTTGATTTCTGTTGGAAGTCCAAAAATTAATATGTTTCTCTATGCTAAAACCATATCATATTGATGCATGTCATATTCATCCTGAAAAAAACACTGATCTAGATGTAGATGCAAATGCAAAGGAGCACTCTATTCAGTCTCTTTGACGTTGTAACTGAATATGATCATGAACATGAGTTGATGATTAAAAAAAAATTATTTGATTTTGCTACACATGATGTTAACTCTATGCATGTTAGCTATTCACAGTATTGATTCTAATTGCTTTAAACCAGGGTCCAAGTTCTCCGTTTCCACGTCTTCCCGGTCCAAGTATGAATCAGCTATAACCTTTCCCTTACTTAACACGTCTGATGGTACTGTTTGTAAGAGGCTGAAACCAAAAGCATATTAAGAATATCATCAGATGGTGCTGTGTGTAAACTGTAAATTGGTACGACACCAGCGAAAAAGTTAAATCCCATTATTTTGCGAAAACATTTTCTATTATTTTTTAAAATCTGTGCTAATTTTACTGTTATAAAAATGTCAAAATAATAGTTTTCATTATTTCTAGACATGCATCATCCCTAGCTAACATTTCATCTCCTCTCCATCACAATGATTCGCTTCAAAAGTTTCATATCTTCTTATTACCAAGTTAAAATGAACACACTTTAGAACATGAACATAAAATGTTTTCACAGAGTGAACGGGACCTTAGCTAGTCGGCCGAAGGCTGTAAGATTAAGAGAGATACTACAAATGACCCAAATCCTTATTATATTCAAGAAAAAGGGAGGAAAACTACACAACAAATTCAAATCACCTGTCCAGAGCGATAAGGGCAGAACTGACTTTTGCCTTCATTGATTTGACGGAGGCGTCAGGATCATTTCTTGAAGCACGCAGAAGCAAGGAATCGAGGTCCTCCAGTGACCTTCAGAAACAGAATTCGTCAGCTGGGGTTTAAGTTTTTCATAATCATAAAACTTATTTCTATATGTCCTATAGCTCAGTTGCGAATAATAGTTATTTCAAGCACATTATTTCCATAATAATTTTTGCGGGAAATTGATTGTGTCACCTCAGACAATCATCAACATTGTTCAATGCAGTTTTACCATTGCCACTGTCAGAAGCATATTGCGCAACCTAGAAAAAGATTGTGAACCACTAATTAACTTTCATACAGGTGAATATATATCATAAAGTAAATGATGATAAACATGGACAATTGTAAATAGATTATTTAACAAATATCATATCAACAATGGGTTGAGCTTTAAAAAAAATCAATGAAGCTATCTGTTGTTCTATGCTGTTTAGGAGTTTTCTGAAATCTGCATGATATGGAAGAAATTGGCTTATAATGAATGCTCTTTTACTTTTCCTTCCATGGGACTTGAAAATCTTGAGAAGCTGTGTAGAAAATAATACCTACTTGTATATATACACTTGAAAGTTGAAACTCAATTACAAAAATGAAGCCTCGTATTGCTTTGGACTGACTCAATCAAAAGGGAGGGGGAAAACTTCCTACAGGGAATTCATTTTTTTGAAAAATAAATCCTACACGAAAACTTTTAACATCCAAAGGTATAAGAGATGCGAGAGTAAAGAAGAACTCAGAAGTTAAAGGAAGCCTTTACTTACTGCTCGAATATTTACACGAAGAGATGCTGCAGGCCCAGAGCGAAGTAGAGATCGGCAGAGGGAAAATTGGGGCTCATTACCCTCTAAAGTTTTTTCTATAATAGTAGAGAGAAAGGCATAAGCAGATTTCATATCAACTTCAATTTATGATAATTGCAGACCATGTGAAATACCTAGAGCAATCCTAGTTGTGAAGAGTGAACATGGAAAATAATGACAAGTAGATTCAGCAACATGAATCAAGTGAATAAATGCATTCGTTTATCAGAATGAGGCCAAATTTACCAATGAAAGAAGAAAAAACGCGTCTCATTCAATTATGTTTATTGTTGAATTCGATGAAAAAATCACACCAATAACAAACTTGATGTGTGGAGCAAGTGATAATCAAGCAACCAAAACAAAGTGTATGAAACAATTATAAACACAAGCCAAAAGCAGAAAACAGGGAGAGAAAGAAAAAGAGAACACAAAAGAATCTGCTTACCCAGTTCGGTCCAAATTGATGAGTAACTTTATAAAAAGATATCAATGGGTTACAAGAATAAGTCTCTCGCGTCTAATTCGACCCAAAGTCTCAATCTCTTCCCGTGACCAAGAGACTCAATCTTAATAGTGTTTTCTAAGGTGAATCAACCCTCAAACCTTAGTGTTTGTTGGCAAGAGACAAACTCTATACAAACCCTAGTTTTGTTATTGTCTTTTTAAACCCTTGTTTCAGCCCCCTCTATACAAAGTCTATATTTATAGTAAAAGTATCTCCCATAAAATTGGAACAAATCTGGCCCAAAAAATACGTTTCTGAAATATGCTGATGCGACAATTCGGGCCCCGAATTCCTCCATTCGGGTGCCGATTTTTCACGCGTGCTAGGCTGAAAAAACCAGTGTCAATTCGGGCCCCGGACACCACCATTCGGGCCCCGAATTGACAGTTTCCAGAAACCTCAAATTCTCCAATTTTGAGTCACTTTCACAACAATCTCTCCACCTTGACTATAAATTAGTGATGATGCCAAACCATCAACCACCTTGCTTCTCTTTCCCTTGCTTCCCACTACACCAAGTAGCTCCATAAGTTTACACCTTACGTCTTCAACCATTGGAATGTCTTCCGCCTTTTTAAAGATCCTTGTGTTCAAACTACTAAAGGAATTTTAGGTAGTTCCACAAGTGCACACCTTAACCCCTTCATCCATCGGAATGTCTTCCGCCTTCTCGAAGGTCCTTGCGGTCCAACTACACTAGGAATTTTAGGTAGTTCCACAAGTATCCACCTTAACCTCTTCAGCCATCGGAACGTCTTCCGTCTTCTCGAAGAGTCCTTGCAATCCAACTACACTAGGAGTTTTAGGTAGTTCCACAAGCATTCACCATAACATCTTCAACACAGGACATCTCCCGCTTCCTTGAAGGTCTCCTTGCATCCAATCACCCTTGGCCTTTTTTTAGGGTAATACCGCAAGCCGTGCTATACATTCTTCAACCTCTGGAATGCCTTCCGTCTTCATGAAGAAATCCCTTGATCACCACTAGAGCATAGCACCCAAGGTCCTCCATAGTCGTACCATTACCGGTGTGTTCAACTCCACCTCAAGGTGAGTGTACCTGACCTCAACTAGCAAATGCATACATCCCACTATGTCTTCAACCTTGAAACTCCACCTCGACAGGTAGATCATGAGTATTGTTACCTCTGCCTCTCCAAATTGATGTTGAGTGTTTAACGTCTCTCTAGACGATCACCGCTCCACTAGGCATCATTCTCAAGGTGAGAAACATCACCTTCTTCATCCTCCAAACAACACCACACCATCAGAGCACCTACATCCTCAAGACGCACCTCAATGTTCTCCAAATCACCAATGATTTTGTTGAACTCCGTAAGTTGCTCCATGATGGCCTCTGACTCCACCATCTTGAATGAGTAGAGTTGTTGCTTTAGGAATTGTCGATGAGCCAAAGACTTTGTCATATACAAATATTCGAACTTTGACCACATCGATGTCGCGGTTGGTTCCTTTGCTACTTCTCTCAAAACTTTGTCCCCGAGGCACAAGACAATGGCACTCTTGGCCTTGTCCACCATCTCGGTCTTCTCCGCTTGTGACATGGTGACCAGTAACGCACCTTCACCCTTCAAAGCTTTCTCACACTTTTGCTGTATTAAAACCGCTTCCATCTTTACCTTCCATAACCCAAAATCGTTATCTCTGGTAAACTTCTCAATATATCCCACTTTGAACCCATGGTACTTGATTATCCTTTGATCCTTGTCCCACGGTGGGCGCCAATTGTTGTGAATTCAATGAAAAAATCATACCAATAACAAACTTGATGTGTGGAGCAAGGAATAGTCAAGCAACCAAAAAACAAAGTGTATGGAACAATTATAAACACAAGCACAAAGTAGAAAACAGCGAGAGAGAAAAGAAGAGAGAACACAAAAGAATTTGTTGACCTAGTTCGGTCCAAATTGACCTAGTCTGAGGGAGAGAGCAGCCCTCCGTTTCACTATAATGATGAGTAACCTTACAAAAGAGATATCAATAGGTTACAAGAATAAGTCTCCCGCCTAATTTTACCCAAAGTCCCAATCTCTTCCCGTAACCAAGAGACTCAATCCTAATAGTGTTTCCCAAGGTGAATCAACCCTCAAACCCTAGTGTTTGTTGCAAAAGAGACAAACTCTATACAAACCCTAGTTTTGTTGTTGCCTTTCTAAACCCTTGTTTCAGCCCCCTCTATCTCAAGGTTTACTCTGATACAATGTCTATATTTATAGTAAAAGTATCTCCCATAAAATTGGAACAAATCCAACCCAAAAATACGTTTCTGTAATATGCTAATGTGACAATTCGGACCCCGAATTCCTCCATTCGCGCGCCGATTTTTCACGCGTGCCAGGCTGAAAAAAAAACCACAATTTCTCCAATTTTGAGTCACTTTCACAACAATTTTAGCTTCGGACCCTCTTTTGGGAAAAAAAAACCTACAAATCTCTTATTTTTCTTTTGACGCACTTCATGTTTTAGATTAACTATACCTTTTTCTTTTAACTCTAAACTCATCATTTTTAAAATAATATAGAAGTGATATATGAATTTAATTGAAATTGATGTTTAACCAAATTTGTTTTGGAAGCAGCAAGGTGATATATGAGTTCAATTGAAATTGTTTTATTTAAATCAAAATACTTACGAATTTCAACGAGAAGACAATTGAAAGAGCAAGGTAATGATCATGATGCAAGTGTATATTATTATGGAAATAGCAAGGTGCATTTTCATATTGTGGAAGAAAAGAGGCTGGATTTATTTTCCAGAAAGAAAGAAAACATGGGAACTTTTACATTTCATAAAGGGATTTAAAAAATAATAAAATGAAAACAACAAGGTTAAAAATAGAAGAAAATATAAAAAGCTATCAGCTATGAATGATAGAAATTGTGTTGTTAACTATGAATGAGGAAATGAATGCACTTAAGAAAAAAGGTACTTGAGAGATTGTCTAGCATCTACTGCTGCCTGGGGAAAGTCTGCATTTTCGCAAACGCACACAAACAATGAAAGGGTGAGTACATAAAAGTAAGTAATCGCGTACAATGAAATAGGATAAACACAACAAAAATAGAGCATATAGACACATATATCATAATAATATCACTCAAGGGTATCAAACCTAACAAGATATCAAACAGCTGAATATAAGATAATAGTCATCAATCACATGTTGAGGATGCAATGCAATGTCATGGTCCTATACTTCTAATCATTACTTCATATCTAAATCCGAAGTATCAGCGAGGAGCATGGTAGTACGACACTTAGAAATTCCCCCCTCTCAAACCCCAAGGTCTGGAAACCAACTCAAATATAGGACCTAACAAAGATAGATAAGCTGAAACAACATTAAATTTTTTTCTTTGTGTGACTTGAAGAATATATATATTGGCTTCTTCCAATGGAAGAATCGAACAGCTATGCATCTAGGAGTTTTAACAAAACAAGTCTAAGATTTATATTACGTACTCTTCTTTCTAGCTGAGCTCATGCTAATAACATACAGAAAACTAACTCTGTCATGACAAGTAATCTAATCTCCTGTGTTTTTCTGCTACTTTCGGCTTCTTGTTATGCCTGTCAGTGGTGATTGGTTTTGCGGATTTTGTGCAGCTGTGGTGTTGGTTTTTTGTAATTTATTTGTTTGCTGGTAGGGAGTGTGTGCTCCGTTTTGGCCAGCACTTTTTGGGGTGTTTTGGGGTAGAGGTTTCACATATATACGGATTTTGGAATTCCTATTTTGGTAGGTGTTCCGCATATATACGGCACCTTTGTAATTCACTCTTTGTGGTCCATGTTTTAGTGATTCTTTCACTTCCTTGGCTTAATAAATTTTGTTGTTTCAAAAAAAATCTCCATTAGAATCAACGTCAGATCCATGTGCTGATTATAAATCTGCCACTGGGATTGTTTTAATTAATTCGGGGTTGAATTCTGTACCTACTTTTTACCTTTACTTTATGAAGATGCCGACTAAGATGTGGAAAAAAATTGTTCGAATTCAAAGAAAGTTCCTTTGGGGCGGCTTTGGTGGTGGACAGAAGATTTGTTGGATGAAGTGGAAATCCGTGTGTCAACCAAAGAGCTATGGTGGTCTAGGGGTGAGGGATGTTAGAGTGGATAATTTGAGTCTCTTAGCAAAGTGGAGATGATTTTGCCTCAAAATGACACTTCCCTTTGGAGGGAGGTGTTGATTGTTAGATATGGAGAGCGGGTCAGAATGGATGTCGATTGGGATGGTGTTGTGTCACTATCTAATTCATCAAGGAGGTGAAAAGATATTTTTCCTTTAGATCAAGTGGTGGTATCATGGTGGTTCAAAGAGGAGTGGCCATCTAAATACGAAGTTTGGAATTTCTAGGTGCAAGAAGAATATGGTGGAGGACTATTTTGGTAGAGAAGCGGACGAGGAATGGTGGAGAATGGTATGGAGCAGAAACTTGTTTATATAGGATATTGATTTCGATAATCTTTTAGTTCTTCAAAGTTCTTTTATTTGTGGAGATCGGGAAGATTGGTGGGTGTGGCGATTGGGTGAAAGGGAAGATTTTTCTGTGGAACCGGCTTATGCATTGTTAGAAGGGTTGTTGATGTAGGAGAGTAATAGGAGTTATTTGGAGGATAGAGTTTTTAAGCTGTTATAGAAAAGTCCGCATCCTTCTAAAAAAATTGCTTTATCTTGATAAAAATTTCAAGATCGAATTCCGGCTAGAGATAACCTCGTGGTGCATAGATCGTTCCTTTAGAAAGAGCGACAAAATGCAAGGAATCAAAATATCATCTTTCTTTTTCCTTCACTGTGAGGTGGCGTATAGGGTATATTCGTTAGTGTTTCGATGGTTAGGCATAAACGTGTAATCTGTCTCAGTATGTATTTTGCTGCATAATTATGCAGTTGTTTTGGTAGCATGATTGCTTAAGGTATTGGGCAGCATCTGTCTTTTTACTGCAGAATTCGGCTGTTGAAGTGTTGTTTAAATCTCTATCGTTAGTGATCGAGAGCTTTATTTTTCTGCCCTCTTGTTTTCTGTTTTTCTGTGGTCAGAATGAGGGTTGTCACTTGCGGGCTGTTTTGGTGTTTAATCCATTTTTTGGAGCTTAAGTGTATGTTTTGTTTTAAATCTCTCCTAACATCTTGTGGTGGGGTTCGAAGCCAACATATTTTAAGCCGATTAAAAAAAATAAAATTAAAACATACCCAACACATGATAGAAAAAAACAAATGCATTTAATGAAGAGATTACCGAACACCAAAGAATAGGAAATTGATAACTATTTAACCTTAAGTATGTAATAACATAAGTCAGGATCAAAATTCAAAATATAACTCCAATCAAATACTTATAAAACATCATACATAAATTAAAAAAAAATGAAAAAGTAAATCGACATGAAGGAACTTACTTTCAACAAATTGAAGCCTTACATTGAACATAACATATGGCCTTTTTCCACGCTATTTCATCAACACTAGTTTGCTCTACTCTATTATCTCTCAAATTATAGAGAATTGCTTGGTCTCTTTTTGAGTTTGCCAATAACAGTGTATCACCAGTTTTAGAAAGCCACAGAGGAAACATAAAAGATTGATAATGAATCCAGTCACTAAACCTATCAGCCACTTGAAGATTCTGAAAACTAATTTTAAGAAATTGAGTCCAAGACTGTTCAACTCCAAATTCCGTCATCTGCCATATAACAAAATGAGTGTTCTTGATATTGTGAGAAAAACAAAGGCAGTCCATCAACACAGCAATAGTCGGTCCAACATCTAGCACTTCATCAACGCCACGAGGGGTCTGAAATTGCTTGTATGTCTCGGTACCAAGATCAAGGGAGATAATCACAAATTGCTCAACAGTAATATCCTTCTGACAAAGCTAGGTCAGAAGACGGAAAACTTAAAGATTTTCTCCTATTATCAGCCAAACTGAAAATTTTAACCTCGTTACAGAACAAGACGACCACCTTATAGGTTCTAGTAGAGTTATCATAACCAAATGTGCAATTAAGTCTGCAATTGAGAGGTCGTAAAAAGATCCAAATTTTTTAGATTTTATTCTTGTGGTCGGGTTCCAGATACGGAACCAGGATTTTGGAACTGCGGACATGGTTGTATGATGGTGCAAACAGAGCAGTCCATTGCATGAACCAATAATTCAGCTAGGTTTGTTAAACTTCAGTGGGTGGTAAGAATTACTGGCAATGGTGATCAACGGGTTCTCCAATAAGTGATTCAGTGGAAAGGTTACAAAACTATCACGGTAATTATCTGAGCCAGATTTGATTACTGCTATGTGGCTGTTTCTTGTGGATCGTTGAAGCCGTAGTTTTCTGAATTTGTGATCAGAGATAAGGGAGTTCCACGACTTGCACACGCTCTTCAATCGCACAAGAGGTTTCACGGGAAGATATGATAAAACTTCTGCAATAAGCTTATCAGGGAGGAATACCACCTGCAACTTGGCACGAGAGGGATTCATGGAAGCCATGCTGATTGGAAAGTTGTGTTGTTGGAGTCGAAGACTGCTACTAAACCCTAATGTGATACTTTTTTTGGGAGACCTAATACGATATATTTTTTTAATATAATAAGTAGACCTTATATATTAACAAAATTTGAAAAATATTTTAAAAAAAATTATTAACAAATTTTGAAATAAGTATTTCAAAAAAAAAATGAAATAAAATCTCCTTAAAAAAGAAAGTGAAATAAAATGAACTATATAAATTTTTGTAGGGAATGTACAATTTTGTTTTTTAAGTGAGTTCAGGCCAATTTCTCAGTGTAATGTTGGTTACAAAATTGCAACAAAAGTGATAGCTAACCCGCTGAAATTAATCCTACCTCACATTATTGATGCATCCCAAAGTTCTTTTGTTCCTGGTTGATTAATCTTTACTATATAAAAAAATAAATAAGGTCTTTTGGGAAAATTTCGAACTGACTTTTCTATTATTCCAATTATACCTTAGGGCCCTTTTGGAGGACGCTAAGGCCTCTTTAAGGGGTCTAAAAGCACCTTTGGAGGTCTTTCAGGTCCTTAGGAATATTATGACGGTCCAGGGTCGTAAAGGTTATGTAGGTTTGTGTTTACCAGTGTTTTCTGTAAACAAATGTGCTAGTTTTAAGATATTTTTTCCAGGATCAAACTACAAATCTTAGAACATGTTGTGCAATGTTTTTTTAGAAAGTGTTTGAATGTTTATCATGTTCATGAACTTTAATATAAAAGATGAAAAAAATTGTCTTGTTTGAGAGGATTAACAAGGATGCCTCTGGAGGATGATTTAGAAGATTTCAGATCTCTTGCCATTCAGTCTAAAATTCTTCCTCGCAATTCATCAGACTTGCTCATTAGAAGGAAAAGATCTAAGGAGTTAGCTTTGGCTGTTATCAAAGAAGAATTGTCTGCTCAGAAGAATAGACGAGAAGTCTTAGAAGCTAAGATTGAGGAGATTGCTTAGACAAACTCAAGCTTTGTTTATGCCTCTGTTGTCAAAGCGAAAATGCGGCGCGCCCACCACAAAAATTGATGTGGCGCGAGATGCATGCGCGTATCGGGCGCTATTTCGGTGGCACAGACACTAATATATTTAATATATTTAACATTACTCAAAATTCACGAAAAATACTAAAATACCTTATATTACTACTATTATTTTTTATAACCATTATTGATCTATTATTAGTAAATAATACTATTTTTTATTTAAATATGTTACTATTATTTTTCCATAATACCCCCCTAATAGGCCATTTTTCAGATTTTTTTTTCCAGAAATTTTTGTTTTTGAATGGCCTATTCTGGAAAAAAAACAAAAATCACCTATATTACAATTTTACAGGGGGGAAACCTATAGGGGGGTATTCTGGAAAAAAACAATTTTACAAGGAAGAAAACCAAAACAAAAATTTTACAGGGGGGAAACCCGAAAATCACCTATATTACTAGGGGGTAAAGCACTATTTCGCTATTAGGATAGTAACTATTTAAGTCTGAATCTGAATGTATAAGTGAGGCTAGAACTTATGAATTAAAAGTTTGAATGCTGGTACATTAAAACACTAAGTCTGAATCTGACGAGCTTCGGTATCTAAGAGTTTTAATTAAACCAAAATCTGAATGAATAATTCATATTTCGCTATGTTTTAGCTCTATTAAGTTTCCAATTATGATTGCTTTGATATGCTTTAAAAAGATCATTTAATTAACTTGGATAAGACTTAGGGGGAGCCTGTAAATCTCACCTTATGGACTATCACTACAAGAATTACTCAATTTACTAACCAATTCAAAATTGCATTACTGAGGGATTTAGGCCCTCGGTAATTACTGGCGGAATAATCCTTCAATAACATTGAAAAAACCCTCAATAAAGTTACTGACGGAAAAATCCGTCAATAATTCAGTGAGTTACATTACTGACGGATCAATCCGTCAGTAATATCAATAAAGAAACTATGATTTATTACTGGCGGAAATATTCCTCCAATAATGTAAAAGCGCTTTACTGAGGGATTCGAATCCGTCAGTAATATTATAACGATTAAATATTCCGTCAGTAATGCAACAGATCCGCCAATAATGTAAACGCACATGCCTTTTCTTTACTGAGGGATGTGAATCCGTCAGTAATAGTATAATGGATTAAATATTCCGCGAGTAATGCAAGAGATTCGCCAGTAATGCTGTTACTTTCGAATCCGTCAGTAATGCACATAATCCGCCAGTAATTAAAGCAATTAATCCGTCAATAGTCCACCTTATCCGTCAGTAATGGTCGGTTGCCATTAATAAACGAATCCGTCAGTAATGAACCAAATCCGCCAATAATGGTACGCAGTTTGATTTTTTTTAGCTGTATGTACTCTTTACAGAAGCTCTCCATCTCATTCACAACAAACATAATCTTTCTAAAACAATTCTCCACCATCTTACTACATTTCTTCAACTTATTTCACACATATTTTCTTCTCATCAAGGTAAAGACTTCTATTTTTTTATTAATGTTAGATGTATTGAATTTATTTTGTTAATTATTTTAATATTGATAGATTTTTAATTTTGATATAATTAGCTGTTTATTGGTGGT
>Ga0315914_1009023_pt1 | contig 12991 bp, 8 predicted proteins | sample MpolenodulesMG_FD_203920 | JGI IMG/M metagenome (GOLD analysis project Ga0315914, IMG submission 203920) | Medicago polymorpha root nodule microbial communities from Los Angeles, California, United States - elongated nodules | ecosystem: Host-associated > Plants > Roots > Nodule | place: USA...
CTATATTGGACATTGGTTCATTTATTACCCCTTCATCTTGTAAAGACAGTTATTACCCTTGATCTTATGTTAACAAAAGATGAAGGGTTGGTTCTCTTGTAATAAAAAAAGTGAGAGAGTTAGTTTATGTTTTCCATATGTTATTTATTGATGATTGAAGAAAAATATGTATAATAAATAGGGGCATGTATCTAAAGAAATAATTAATGTAGTTGGAACTAGCAAATGGGTCTTATAAAAAGGACAAAAAAATTTCTCAAAAAGGTCTTATAATTAGGACGGAGGTAGTAAGTGAGTGTTAGCATGTAGCAAAGTGAGTAAAAAGTAAGTTGATCATACATGGGAACAAGACCCTTGTTTAAAGTGATGTATTATAATGATACACTTCATGTCTTTGCTATATTTTCTTTTACGATTGACGTAGTTAGTGACATGACATTCCAACGTGTTTAGAGAAACTAAACTCGAGATAGATGGAGGTTCCTATCTGATTCAAATGAGATATTTGTAATAGGATCAACCCATATGTTGGTTTATGCTTTTAAGGCGTTGAGGGTGCATTGATGCTATTAGTATATGAGGTGGGAATGAAGTGGTTTCTGAGACGTCTTGAAATGTTCTTTTTTGTGCCACACGTCGTTCTGATACGACGTATCACCCAAGATGGTGTAGAAGGTCGAATCTTGTGTTGGGCCATATGACAAGACGAGGTGGTCCCTTCGGTGGATTTGGACATGGTTTTCGTACTAGGCTTTCATAACATGTTATTAATGAGCTATCTTATTGGATAACCCGAAAGATAATTAGGTCGAACCTTTTATATCGTACCACTACAATCTTGTTTTGGATTTTGTAATAGTATAAAAGGGAAAAAAATTTATTTAATTATACCTTGATTTTACAAACAAATCAAAGTTTTGAAACAAAGTTTTTTTTTGAGGGAGAAGTTTTGAAACAAAGTTAAAAACCTAAAGTAACCACTGACCAAAGATCAACTATCTCGGTCCATAACAATTGTTACGTTTGGTTATTGATCGATTCATCATTACTAAAATGACCAAATATCAACTCTTTTTGTCTCACAATTGTTGACATATTTCCAAGATTTTTTCAAAAGTGATTGACACTTTCATTTTTTAAGGTGATATACCTCTAATTAATATCACACACATTAAACATAATTTAATATATTGCATTTTGCATTTATGATATAATAAATATTTCAATACTTAGAGCGAAGTAGTAAAAATATTAGAATTTTTCTAATTACACCACCATGTATTCATGGCTACGTCCCAAAATGACAAAATTACCGTTAAATAAGATTTAATTTTCAAATTCACCCAGCAAACTAACGCCTCTTCCTTCTTTCTTCTTCCAAAACCCAAAAAAATGTCTCTTCCTTCTTTCCTCTTCCAAAACCATACTTCTCCAAGCAAAATTTCTCCCTTCGATGGAGAAGACTCGATTCTACTGTAATTGAAGTTAAGTGAAACAAAATTTAAAGGAAAAAAAAGAAGAATTGCTTTAACGATAGAGAATACTTGATTTTATTGTAATTTAATCTTAAACTCAATTTAAATAGGTCATGTAAACTAAGTTTAAGTGTACATACTAAAAGTTAAACTTTGCTTTAAACTCTTCAACCTTGTCTAATGATTTCACGTAATCTTATTTTAAGTATGCACATGTAAACTCAGTTTAAGTAGGTTATGTAAACTAAGTTTACATGTACCTACTTAAACTGAATTTAAGAGAGTTCATAACATATCAATGTTGAATAAAGAGAAAAAAATAGAAATTTTAGCATCATTGAACAAAAAGAAAGAATTCACTTACTTATATGCAATAGCGTATGGATGAAAGATGTTTTTTTTTAGAGATTGATTGAACCTCCATGATTGTTTGTGGGTGAAAGAGGGTGAAGTTTTAGAGTAACAATGGAATAAAATCAAGGTTTTAAGAAAATTTATATAAAAGGGCAATTAGGAAGAATCATGCATCATTTTTAAAGCCCGGTCAGATTCACATGCAACTCGAGGAATGGAGAATTATCGATAAAAAAACAAAAACAAATTGTATGTCGACCTAGCAACATGGTGTCTAAGTTGGTAAATTTTTTTATTATCATCTCTAAATATTATTATATCTCTTTATTTTATACACTTTTTTTAATTTGTGTAGAATGGTCAAAAGCAACGTTATCAGACTCGCGAGTCTACATAGACTCAAAAAAGATTTGTAGACTTGACTCGTATGAGTCTATGAAAAATTAAAATTGACTTTAAAAAATATACATGTGACACATAAATGACATATATATTTATAATAGAGCACCAATTAACATAAAAATAAAAATTTCAAACTCTATGACAAACATTTAACAAAAAAAAACTATTAAAGCAAGCAAAGTAGAAATCTTGTTCATGATAAAACATATATGCTAATGTCTTCAAACATTCAAAGTTCATGTGAAATCTTGTTCATCATCAAAATCACCACCACCATCATCATCACCATCATCTTCACCAACATCCTGACCATCATCATCAAACTCAACCCTGATAAAACACCTTATTCATCATTAACGGTAACCTAACTTGAATTATTTTAACCTCCACCTGATTCAACATTGCCTCCATCACAATTTTGCATGTAATTATTAACAACGTCAGTTTTTATAATATTTTGATACACAACAAAAGAACGTCGTCGATGAAGGTGAGTGTGACCTGAGTTCTTCTATCTTCGGTGAGAGAGTGGGAGTTTTGTTTCTAAATTGAAAGTGAGATCGAAAAAGAAAAGAAGATTCTAGTTTTTTTCCCTTTCAAATCTTGTTTCGTTTGAGCTTTTTTGGGTTTTTTTTTCCTCGAAAAACCTCATAGACTCGTAAACTCGTCATAGACTCGTAAACTCGTCATAGACTCGCGGGTCTACCTCAAAAGTAATTCTATGTGCGATTCCACTCATTTTTCCTTTCTAGGTCCGTACACTCGTACAAGTCTACTAACGAGTTTGACAACCATGGTCAAAAGTATATCATGAGTGATTTCTTTTGCACTCTGGCCTTTGTTGGCGCATTGGTTAGGCATGATTTCGGTTAGTCCGAGGTGTTTATCTAACCACCTAATCCATTTTGGTCACCTAGATTACTTTTTGAAAAGCGTGTGTTCGTCATTGCATCCTATTTGGTTATCTATAATTTGGATAAAAAGAAATCACCACATCTTTTGGCAGAAAGAAGAATCTTTGCAATCTCTTGTCGACAAAGTAAAATTGTTTTCTTATTAGTGATGAAAGTGAAGTATAATAATTTCTCTTTTCACTTTCATTTTCGGTGGCTTAATCCTCTCTCATGCATAAAAGTCGTACCTTGTTGTTTCTTATAGCTTCTCCTTGAGGTGTTCAAATTAATCTTGTTTTGAGTTTTATTCTGACACATCTCGTGTTGGGTATAACTCAGTATTTGTGGTAATATAGTATCATTCTAACTTGTTAAAAAAACGATATCATTATTTATTTAATTTTGGTGAAGTAGCTTAATGGATATAACAACGATATCATTATTTGTATTATTTTTTTGTTATATATTTAATTAATATTTTATAATACATAGAATTATTCTTGTCAAAAACTAATATATAGAAATATGTTTTTATTTATATATATTCCTTATTTTGAAAAAATTTAAATATATTCCTTATAATTGTTTAAAAAATTTCAATATTTTTTATTTGAAGGGAATTTTTTTAATACTGTTGAATACGTTATCATATTTATATTATTTAAAAAAAAAGTAATTTTAGTAAAAAAAAAAACAAAAAAGTAAAAGTTTTCCTTTAAGAAAAAGAAGTAAAGAGTTTTAAATTATTTTTAGGCTTAATTGCTCTTTTGGTTCCTTAAGTTATTATTTGGTATCGCTTTGGTCCCTTAACTAAAAAAAAGACCGTTTGAGTATTTTATCTTTATTTCTGTTACTTGTGTTGGTCCCTTCCGTTAGTTTTAATCAAAAAATGTTAACTACTATCCACGTGTCATTTTGGCATTGGCTGAAAAACTTAATTTATTTTCTTCATCTTCTTCACTTAAATTCTTCATCTTCTTCCCTCATTTTTTGGAAAATAAGAACAACACCAACAACACTTTCCTGAAAGAAAGAAAAAAAAGAACAACACTGACCCAATAAAATCTAAATTTGAACCCATTACCATTAAGATTTGTGAATTTCTTGAAGATTTGGAGGAAGATGAATAATTTGACGAGTCTTCTTCTCATAACACTACAAGTCTTCTTCACGCATAACACCATAGGTCTGCTTCACCCATAACACCATGAGTCTTCTTCTTCTTCCTCCATAGGCCTTCTTATAACACCAACCCCAAACCTTCTTCTTCTTCCATAGGTCTTCCTCATTACACCATAACACCATCAAATGAAAATTCATTTGAAGAATTGAAAAAAGAAAGGGCACACCTTCGTTTGAATATATCAGATCTGCAAATTTCCTATGAGTTTGCAATCAAATTCAAAATATTTCTTGCCAACATCTTCAAAATTTATTTAGAGACAAAGAAAATAGAGAAGAAAATAGATTTCAGAATTCCAAATTGAACAAATTAGATGAATTCTTTCCCAATCTGTTAATTTCTTCTTCCTAACGATTGGTCTATTGCAACTCATCAAACCATAATTCTTTGTAATCCATAGCAACCTCTATCCTCAACGACGCTTATACACCACGGAACAGATCTCGTTAGATCAATTTTTGCACTAAAAATGTCGTTCGCTTCATTCTTTTCAGTTATTTTTAACATTCTATATTTGATTTGAAGATGGCGAGAAGCTTCTCTCTGTATTTGATTTGAAGATGAAATGGATTAAAATGAATCTGATTTAGCATGAAGATGATGAAGAAAAAAAATCTGGGTTGATGTGTTGTTGATGATGAAGATCATGAAGAAGAGGATGGAAGGAGAATGAAGAAGATGAATAATACAAATCCTAACGTTTTTTTGAATTTTTTTAATAGAAGGGACCAAAACATGTAACAGAGATAAAAATAAAGTACTTAAACAATATCTTTTTTGGTTAAGGGACCAAAGCGATACCAAATAAATAGTTAAGTGACAAAAAAAACGATTAAGCCTACATTATATTTATTTTTCCCCAACTACGTATACGTTCCATACTTCCATTCCAACCCACGCTATGACGCAGCAGGCAGCACGCTTCGCTCCGTTGATAGTTTCCCGTTGAAATTTTCCTTTACAGTGCAAAGGTCAAATCCGTCATCTCATACCCTACAAAACATAATTTTCATTTTTCTTTTGACTAAACATTTTTTCTTTTGACTAAACATTTTTATTTAAAGCGATTGAAATAACAAAAAAGAAAAAAAGAAATATAAAAAAAGAGATGCAGCGTGAAACATCATAAGAGAGCGTGTGAGTAAGAAGAAGAAAATGCAAGAATCGCTAACACCAAAAACAACAATCATCAGCATTCAAAGAAAACCGCATTTTCCAATGACGGATCCAAATCCCTAACCCTAACCGTTTTCTCTCTTTCTCTCTCTAATCCAATCCAAATCCCTAACTTTCTCTCTCTCTCTCTCTCAAAACAACTCTTCAGGTTTGTTTTCTTTTCATTCTCTCGCCATTGCAATGATCTTTTTTATTTTTTTACCGAATTTATTGTTGAATTGTTGAATCTGGATCATGTTGTTGTTACAGTGATGGCTGAGAAAATATTGTATATGGTGGTGGTTGATGAAAGCGTAAAGTTGAAGGAAAATGAGAAGGAGTCGTTTCGGTATACGCGTCCTGTTTTACAGAGTACACTTCAGCTTATGGGATGTAAAGCTCGTCATGCTTTCAAGGTTCAAATTCTATTTCATGATTTTGTTTATTATGCTAATTACATTGTTTATTTTCAATTTCATTGTGGATTATTTTGTTACTGTGCTTTGTTTATTCATTGATAGAAGATCAGTGGAGTGAGTGTTTTAATTTTGTTTGTTCGTTTGAATTTGTTGATTTATTGGTTTTTGTACTCATTTGTCTGCATTTGTGCTGTATCTATCCACGAAGAATAGACACTAGACACAGATACCAACACGTCGGCACTGATAATAATTTGAGAAAATGACATAATTCAATGTAATTGCATGTGTCAGTGTCGTGTTGGTGTTGGACACCGGATATGCCTTTGATCAGAAGTGTCGGTAATTTGGTATTTTTCTGGGGTACGATTTGATTGACTTTGATGTTTTTGTTTCTGCTGTGGTTTTGGACTGTGTTTATTTTGGCAGGAATGCATTTCTTCCTTGGCTTCTATGTGTATGTTTCCATTATTCAACATTGTAGCCATGTTAACTATTTTGTTATCTCGTGCCTATGGAGATATTGAGCCGGTTTGGATTTGACTTATTTGAGTTTGTTTACTACTGACATAATTTTTGTGAGCCTGTTTGGGAGAACTTGTGAAAACAACTTATGACATTGTTCATAAGTTGTTTTCAACTTATTTTCATAAGTTCTCCAAGATAGCTTATGAAAACTGTTTATAACTTTAATGTTATTTTTGCTATAGAAATAGATTATACAAGAGTCCTTACACAGTCACTATTTATTTGTTTAAGTGAAAGAATAATTGAGTTACACCGTCAAGTAACTGCTGTGGCTAAAATTTAGACCGTTCTTTTTCAGTTTTGTTAAACTTCAATGGACCATAGTGGATATTTTGTTTGTTCACTTGGTGTTACCGTCAAGTAACTGCTGTGGCTAAAATTTAGATCGTTCTTTTTCAGTTTTGTTAAACTTCAATGGACCATATCGGATATTTTGTTTGTTCACTTGGTGTTTAAGTTTTGAATTTTAGCTCCAACCGCCAGTGTCGTGCTGAGGTTGTCTTGTTCTTGCCGCGTGCCTTCTTTTGAACATTGATTGATAGAGGTCATTATTGTTAAAAGGGAATTGAGGATATGTTTCCCTATTAGGTTGGTTACAAATTACAATCTATGATAAAATCCAATTAATTGTGGTATATCTTGATTTAGGTTCTTAATTATTGCCTGACATCTCTTCCAAGTGCGCAGTTGTAGTAATACATGGCCCACCAATTATATTTGGTTCAAGCTAGGCCAGGTAAGTCCTGGAAAAAGGACAGCCAAGGTTGACTTGGGTAGACCTAGATAGGGCACATAGCTCGATTTGAACAAACGACACCCAGCCCCCAAGCCATAAGCCTGAAAGGCAAAGTTGGTTGCTTGGTCCTAGATATAAGTATTTCATTTTATTTGTTGCACATAATAAAATTAAATACTTATATTTTTTGGGTGGTACATGGCTTGTTGTCAAAATTGACGCCATGGAGCTACCAACAAATAAACTGCTGCCACGACATTATGAAATGGTGGATTCTGTGCCGATTGCAACAGGCCGCAACATCCATTATATCTACCATATTTCCGCTATAGCCTCATGCCCACAGCACTATATTTATACTGCAGAATTTTAGCCATAATCTGGCATCCGCCATTAATATCAGTGGTCATTACTCACTATTTTGCATAATTTATTTACTTGATATCTTGTATATCCAAATGACCTCTTTTTATTGAAACTTAATCCTCATATTTCTAATAAATTGACTTTTCCTCTTATCAGATCATGCTATTTATATTGCAGAATATTAGCCATAATCTTGCATCCGCCATTAATATCAGTAGTCATTACTCTTTTTTTTTGCGTCTGCTAATTTACTTGATATCTTTTATATCTAATTCACCTCTTTATTGAATGTTTGAAACTTAGTCCTCATGTTACTAAGAAATGACTTTTCTTCTTGTCAGATCAGCAGAAGGGTTTTTGAACTCACAAGGAGTGGGAGTTCTACTGATGCTTTCAAGTCTGAAGGAATTGTTTTATCAGGTTTCGATGCTTCTAGAGGAAATGTGAAAAAAGATTGTCAGGAAGCTTCTGCTTGCCCGGGGAAAACGGATGTAGGCAACCACTTACTTTCAGGGAAAGATCATGGAAGTAAGAGCGTGCCATTTGAGTTGTACAAAAGGCGTACAACTGTATTTGTTAGGAGAGAAACTTTTCTTGATATTGTCTGTGATGTTCTGGCTGAGTACAAATATGTGGGTCCAAACCAGAGAGCAGACTTGATGCTAGCTTGCAGGTATTTATTATCTTTATGACAACTATTTTGATAGAATCTGAACAGAAGTAAAATATAAATTCTTTTATTGTGGTTTGTGGCATCTGCTCCGATAATGATTTTCCGTATTTTTTCTTGTGGTTGATATTTTTAATGACCAGCTAGTTTGTATACTTTCACACACATTTTCAAATCCATATGCTTTGTTTTGCCAAAGTGGACAATATGTGGAATCTGGATTGATTTGCAAGAAGCTTGTAAAAAGGAGAATTTGGAATCTGGATTTATGTGGAATCTCAATTTTTCAAATCATAGGCAAGCCAATTTGATTCTAGTTGGCGGGTCAAACAAATTCACTCTATTTTTCTGTTTTTTATTGTAAATATTTACTACCTCCGGTTCTGTTCTATTTATCAATAAGCTCTTGATAGACTAAATGTTCCTTCGTTGTTATTTTTATAGAAAATATTTTTTACTTCTGGGTGAAATTACTGAATCTCAACACGAGCACAACATATTAACATTTGAAGTTCACTACAACTTAGTTAAAGTTTATACCTATAATTTGTCACCATTTTCAAAATGCCGTACAATTTTCCCATCTTGAATAAGTGACTATTTTCTTTGATGGCAGGATCCGAGAACGGAAGGAATCTGTGACAGTGCTTTTGTGTGGAACTAGTGGTTGTGGCAAATCCACATTGTCTGCATTGCTGGTATATTTGCATATAGAAGTAGTTGTTTTTTTTTTTTGCTATAACCAATTAGGGCCAGTTTTACTTAGTTTGCGGCAGGATATGTAATTGCAGTGATTAATAATGAAAATGAAACTTAGTACCATATATATCTTTACAGTTTAGTAACTCAAGTTCTATTTATATCTTTACTTCAGGGAAGTCGGCTGGGAATCACAACAGTTGTATCAACTGATTCCATTAGGCACATGATGAGAGGTTTTGCTAATGAAAAGGAAAACCCCTTGTTATGGGCCTCCACCTACCATGCAGGCGAGTGCTTGGATCCTGTTGCTGTTGCAGAAGCAAAGGCAAAAAGGAGAGCGAAAAAGATGGCTGGTGTATCACAGTCACTACCTAAGGATGAAGTAACTGAGGGTCACACCTCTAGCAAATTTGATATATATACATCGGAGGCGGCCTGTGGTGCGACTGAACGGTTGAATTCAAAACAAATGGCTGTTGAAGGATTCAAGGCCCAGAGTGAAATGGTGATTGACAGCCTAGATAGGCTAATCACTTCATGGGAAGAACGAAAAGAGTCCGTTGTTGTTGAGGGTGTTCACTTGAGTCTCAACTTTGTCGTATGTCTGATTCTCTTGGGTCATTCAATACTTCTTTGATTCTTTTGTACATAAATTGTATTGCTTTCATTTTCACATTACAACACTAACTTAATGTCATGCAGATGGGGCTTATGAAGAAACATCCTTCAATCATACCCTTCATGATATACATTACAAATGAGGACAAGCATATGGAACGATTTGCCGTACGTGCAAAGTATATGACCCTGGACCCTGCTAAAAACAAATATGTAAAGTATATCCGAAATATAAGAACAATCCAGGATTATCTCTGTAAGCGTGCTGACAAACATTTAGTTCCCAAAATAAACAATACAAATGTTGACAAGAGTGTAGCAGCCATCCATGCTACCGTGTTCAGCTGTCTACGTAGGCGTGAAGTTGGGGAACAGTTATACGATCCTAGTAGAAATATTGTAACTGTTATTGATGAGGAATATAGAAATCAATGTGCCGCCGATTCTTTGAGCTCAAAAGGAATGTTTCAATTGATCCAACGACAAGGTTCTTCAAGGCATCTTATGGCTCTTGTAAATACTGATGGGTCTGTGGCAAAGGCTTGGCCTGTTAATTCATTGGACTGTAACGGGAAGCCTGTTTGGGGCAACGGACAAGAGAAGGAAATTGGAAGTCCAATGTATGGACCCTTGCGAATTGGAAAGGCAGAACCTGTAAATCTTCAGTTTGGTTTATATGGGATCAGTGCTTGGCCCTGTGATGGTGGTACAAGCCGTGCTGGAAGTGTTGACGAGTCAAAAGCTGATGAGACTGACACAGGTAGTAGATATGTATCCTCCTGCTGTAGTTCACCAAGGATGTCTAATGGACCTTCAAAGGAGGTAATTTGGAATATTTTGTTTATCTTTCCGTTCAACATGAAAATAATTGCTTGTTTGTATCAAAGGGAAGATATCAATTAAAATTTATTCCCTTCATCTGATTTCCACCCCTTTTTGCTATATGTTTTAGCTCAAAGAGGATCTTTCAGTGCATGGTAGTGATGAAGAAGAGATTGACGATCAATTAGAGGTGGGCAGTGATGATGATTTCAGTGACGATGGTGACAAACATATTCATGAGGAGGTAGTGTTAAGTTTACCTTATCTAAAATGCATGTATATTTGAGGAAATATACCCAAATTCAGAATCTCAACCATTTGGGTTGCCTATGCTCGCAAAGGCAATGAATTGATGCTCGGTGCTGAATTTATTATTAAAAAATTGTCAATGTATCAGTTGCCATGTGTATATTTGTGAACTTTTGCAAATACCATAGCTTAATTGAGTTATTATGGTATGGATCTATCGTTGAGTGATTTCTAATATATACTTTTTTATGTTGTGCAGGTAGGTTCAGTTGATGAGGAATCAACCAAGTCTGATGAAGAGTATGATGATTTGGCAATGCAAGATGTGCCTGAAAATGGATGTTGCTCAGATGATGATGAAGAGTTCAGGAGTAAAGTTGTTATTGGTCATGAGGACCTAGGAGCTAAAATGCATGGAATTAAGTATCGTCAAAACCTGGATCTCTTCCTTAGAACCAGAAGTGAACCGGTGCCTGAGTCCTTCTGCTCATATTCCTCTTTGCTTATGGAAAAAGCTGAAAGGCGACTGCCACCATCAGGAAAAGCCAAGTTGAGAAAACGTTCTCTTAGTATTTCAGCTTTGGGAAAGGGTAGTTCCACAGTCCAGGATCCCATTATCTCTGGTGCTCCTTAAAGGTAGTAGGATACCTGTTCTTTATTCAAATTCTTGACAGCTATCCCAACTTTTTCTCCTATGGCTTTTGGCTCGTGGAACTTTGTTATTGTGTCCTAAGTCGACCCGCTGTCTATAGTAAGGTCTCTTGAGTTTATATCAAAACTATTTTGTTTTGGTATAGAGGAGCTACTTAATTCAGATTGAGAGTTGTGAACACCAGTGAGATTTTGCTAACAGTCTGTACAATGAAGTTGGAAGAACCAAAATGTGCTCTTCTAATTAAGATGCACAGTTGCGGTTTTATTAAACAATCAAGTTTCTGTTATACCGAATGCTCAACTTTTTTCCAATTTTAGTCTCAATATTTTTGCAATTAATTAAGTGCATATCAGATTTATTTTCTTTCCTTCAAATGGAACCTTTAGCCTCGAACTTGTTCAATTCACTTTTGACATAATTTAAGCCATTTTTTAAAATCAATTTTAGCAATTCTAGAGCTGAAAATATTCTTCAAAATAGGGTTGTGTAAGAAATGCAGTTGAATCCGCTCATTCCTCTAGTATTTGATGGATCAAAAACATTTTTTGTTGTTTCGAAGTGAGTAAAGTATTTTATAAAAATACTAAGTTGCATTGTAATTTTTTTTTTGGATAGTCGGATGTTAGTTTAATTATGTTATGTTATTAGCCAAAGTTAGAACCCTAAATCTCCTTTGGATACTCAACTCAACCATTTGAGCTACGAGTAGCGGACAAACACCATATTCAACCTAAAAAATATATTTAGACACATTCAAATTTAGGAGGGTTTTCATATAATACATTAAATTAAATGACTACAAATATTTTTGTAAGACTGTTATGGTATCCAACTCTAGCTGACCGTAGTCATTTCACAAATATTTCTAGAAAACATTCTTGTTTGTGACCCTTCCTGTTGTTGTTGATGTGGTGCGTCTTGCAAGATAGTTTTGCATTTTTTTTTGGTGGCCGGGGTTTGAATCCCGAACCTTGCATATATTATACATTGTCCATACCAACTGAGCTAAGCTCACAAGGACAGATAGTTTTGCATTCTTTGTGTGATTGCGCGATTATTATGTCTATTTAGTGCTTTTTTTTTCAATGGTGTGATAAGGGGGTAAATAATATTTACCATAGCTAATGGACAACTATTTTTCATTTCTTGGTATTGGTTTGAAAATCTAGTAACTATGTTTTTCTTATAATTGATGGAAAGATTGACACATTGCTAATGACATTAAGACAATCTTTGACTACACCATTAAAGTGTTTGGTTTATCGAATAATATTAGGTTATTGACTATACTTATAATATCGATGTTGAATTACATGCAATTTTGCTCATAGTTTGGTTTTGATCGCTTGGGATGTTGGAGTAACGGTTTTAAGGATGCCATTTGTGAATCTAACTGCAAGACTAATCTCCAATCTGATAGAATCTGAGTGTAAGGAATAATCCTACATACACTCATCCTTATGCTCCCATCATTCAATATATGCTTCCATCATTCAATATATGTTAGATCCTTTATGAATGCCTCTAATTGGAACCTACATTTTTCAACAAACCTTATTTGAAGGGAACAGTTGTGCAAATTTATCCCAAATTCGTGACCAAGTTTGATTCTAGAAATTAGAATGCATGTGGAATCTCTACCCTCTACTCTCTCTAGTCTCTAGATCTCTTCTATTACACGCTTTAGGAGTTTAATGAGTTAGATTTAATCTCCTTTGCTTTTTTTTTTTTTTTTTCCATTGGTAGAAAGCAATCTCGCACTAA
>Ga0315914_1009024_pt1 | contig 12991 bp, 7 predicted proteins | sample MpolenodulesMG_FD_203920 | JGI IMG/M metagenome (GOLD analysis project Ga0315914, IMG submission 203920) | Medicago polymorpha root nodule microbial communities from Los Angeles, California, United States - elongated nodules | ecosystem: Host-associated > Plants > Roots > Nodule | place: USA...
TCTACTCTCCTTACTACATAATCCATGTGTCTTCTCTCTACCATCTAAGTCTAGCTTCTACTTTCTACCATGTTTTCTAAATAGAGACAGAACAACAATTTCATAACGTGCATAAAAGTTATCAAGCAACGCATAATGCTTATAACTAAAAGTGCTTTTAACTTAACTACAAAACAAAATAAGATTTTCAACTATAAACTCTATTAACTACAAATGCGAAATGTGAACAACTATTATTACTGGAGAATAGAGATTAACACATGTAGAATGACTTACCAAGATGAGTGCAACAATTGCCTGAACAAGCTGCTGAAGCAAAACACCTTTCACAACTGCTTTAAAGGGCACCAAATTCTTCTTTTCTTCATCTCTCGTAGTATGCAACCGGTAATTATCTAAAGAAGGAAGCAAATGATAAAATCCAGCATATATCCAATAAACCACAATAGGAGCAAAAGTCCCCATCACTTCATCACTCACATATCCTTCCCAGAAAACCATTATATAAATTTAAAAAAGTGGAAACACCTCAATTTTAAGCTAAAACAACCCAACCCAGCCCAAAAAATCAAAAGCAGCAAGTCAAAGCTGCATTACAGCTAAAGATCTCAACTTCAACAAGTTCCTTCAAAACCCTGAAAAGGAAAAAATCAAAATCATTAAGATTGTTGGTCACACATACTAAGAAAGAAAAATAACTGAAAAAGAACAAACACAGCTATATAATTCTTTAACTTTGGGAAAACCCAAAAGAAACAAAATCAAAAAAGAACCAACCACATAGTTCCCACAACCTAAAAACTTCAAATTTTGTGACTTTCACAAAATTCTCAGAAACCAAACAAACTTAAAAAATGGAACTTTACACCAATGTAGAAAAAACCCAAAAGAGAATCTGGTATGATTACTTACCCAAGATGATGAAAAACGGTTTGAAGAATGAGAAACCCTTTTGAGGTAGGAAAAAGCAGAATGAATTGTGGATCAGATCTAGCTGGGGCAAATGGATAAACAGTGGTGACAGTTGTGAGATTCCAAAAATCTTCAAAAGTTTCAATTTTTATATCAAAATTGAATTATTGGTTTTGTTGGGTGATTGGGTTTTTTTGCCCTAAACTATTACACACTCCCGTGAACCTTCTTTCTTTCACCCTCAAACGTGTTTGGGAGACAAGAAAATGATTGAAATATTTTCTTTTTGGCACCTCATCCATGTCATTTTTTTGTTTGTTCGTAAGAAATTGTGAAGGACACGTGTTGTAAGATCCTCATTAGGACCACACTCTCCTTCAATCACTACCGTTCAAATATTATGTTGTCCATATTTTCTAATATGATAGTTCTTATAAATATGTCAATTTTTCGTTTTAGTCCTTCTAAAAATATTCTTCAACTTTTAATCCTCCAAAAATTATTCATCTTCACTTTTGGTCCCTCCTTTAAATTAAACTCATATGTAGAATTCATATTTTTGAATAAAATTTTGCAGAAAAATATATAGTATTATAAGGATCTTTCCCAAAAATAATTTTAAAAAAATTCAAAATATGAATTAAATATGAATTTTTACATTTTTAGCGGTAAAAAATTAATATTTAATTTATGTTTTGTTAAAAAAAAAAATTGGAGTGATTTTTACAATATTACATATATTTCTGCAAAATTTTATTAAAAAATACAAAAATTTACTTAAAAATGGAGTCTAAAAGTAGTGATTGAAAATGTTATGTGGACTAAAAGTTGAAGGAAATTTTTAGAGGAACCAAAAACATGTTTAACTCTTTTTACTATTTTCATTTTGGTTCTAGTATTTTCTATTTTTTTAATGTTGCAGAAATAATACAAATTTATCTTTTAATTTTTTCATATTTTAATTATTGTATTTTTTTTAACAATTATTGTATTTTTTTTTGGAGATATTTATTGTATTTTTTATAAAGTTATATTGTAATTATAGGTGTAATATTATCATGTTTATCGTATATTGCATGTAAGAAAACATCACTCTTATTTTCCAAACTACAATTCGGAAAGAAAAAACGCATCACATTTCACAAGTTTGGTCTTCGGTATCGGAATGCTATCGCATTTCATTACTTAAAATGTGTTTGATACAATATCATATTTTTACTAAAATCTAAAAACTAACTGAGAATGTAGTCATATTAGTTAGTTTATGAGTCGTCTCATTTGTTTGTCTCCTCACAAACTCAACACTGGAGTTGATATAATATTGTTCAAAGATAGTTTTACACTTATGAATAACCATTCCAAACTTTGTAGCATTATGATGTGCAGATGAAAAATTGTTCAAAATTTTTTTTAGCATCAATCTTAAAATCGATATGTCCCAAGTGTAATTGATAAACTCATTCTAAAGTTGGTAATAATCCAAGAGTTTCGTCAACATGTACTCGCAGGCTGGAGTAAATTGTTTTTGCCAAAACAAAAGTTCATGTATTGATAGATCATGTATCATCCCTTATACAAACTCATATTTCCATTGTATTAGACAGCTAGGAGAAAAAGTTGATGTATTGATAATTCATGTATCATCCCTTATACAAATTATATTAGAAAGCTGAGAGGAAAAAACATCAATATAACATTTAAATTTGTCATCAATTGCATTGATCCATTCAACATTTCCTTCTTGTCGCGGTTGCGCACAAGATGTATTACATATCCTACATGCATCTTGTCAATCACAAAGTGTAGCTTTTGCTTTCTCAACAACATAAACTTGAGCATCAATTACCTTGTTTCACACTTTGTTGTTTATTTGTTTCCAAATACTCCATGACAAAAAGCAAAATAAAGTCGTATCTTTCTTTGATGAATCCCGTGATGCTGTAAAAAAAATAAAAAAATTCCAGAGTGTGTAGTATTGTAACTGCTATGAATTGGGTTTGTCATTTAAAAACTATTTTCTTTGATTGCTATAATAAATAAATAAATTCTTTTTAAATTCATAGAATAGTTGAGTTTTGTAAAAAAAAAATCAAAATATTATAAAAATCTCACTTAAAACAATTATAATTTTTTAACAAAAGATGAATTAAATAAGAATTTTTAACCACAAAAAACATAAAATTCATATTTAATTCGTGTTTTGTTAAAAAAAAATTGAAGAGATTCTTATAATATTATAAACATAACTACGAAAAATCAAAAATAAGAATGAAACATGTAAAGAAAGCAATAGCTGACGTCGAATCATGGATAAACGAGATTTCGATACGAAATTCTAGACTGCTCGTTTGGTGGTTAGGATAAGATGTAGGATAAGATAACTCTATCATATCCTATCTTAATCGAGTGTTTGATGCCACACCAGGATATGATAAGTTGATCCTTAAATTATCATATCATGCTCCGTTAGTTATAATTTCTATCCTGAGTACGAGTTGGGTTAGAACCAGCAAGGATATGGTAAAAATATTAATAATTAATTTTTTAAAATATGTATGGTTTTTACACAAGAGTAAATATGTAATTTATATAATATAAAAAATTAAAAATATAAAATTATAATATTTTAAATTTTTTATTAAAACTACAAGAAAATAAATATTAACTTAAGTTGTATAGAATTTTTTTTAACAGGCCGAGATGAATTTTAATACATATAGCTTTCTTGCAAGGGTAGGTTTGTAATTTTCTTATAACATACATCACATTTTTTTTTTAGATTTTCTAACATATATAATATAATTATTTATATACTCGTATAAAATTAGAATTTTCGGTGAGGGAAAAATTAATTATTTTTTTGAGGAAAGAGGAAGAATTAATTATGAATTGTTTAAAAATATTCCTTAAAGAAAATATTTGAAAAACCATTGTTTAAAGAAAATTTTAAAAGGGCGAAAAAATAAAGTTTGATATATTTACAACGAATATATATATGCAAAGATAATTTATTGTTATATGCAGAGATCGGAGTTCGAACTGCAGACATTCTACTTATCCACCTTAAAAAATAAATCCTAATCAATATGCTATTGACAAAAAAATATATATCTCCTTAACATTTTTTTTAAGGAATCTCCTCACCAGTCACATAGTTTAACTTTTATTTTTGGTTACAGTTTAAAAAGTGAAGTTGAAATAAGTGAAGAAAGTTTCTATTAGATTTATCTATAAAAATAAAAGATGAGCATTTCTTGATCGTGATAAATATACATGAAAGTTCTCACATAATGTCAAATAGAACATAATTACGATCCATCTTAAAGAAGATAGAAAATCATCGGAGTTTGAACCTGACCCATGTAAATATTATGTATTATCTTTTACTAAGTGAGTTAAGCTCACGCGACAAATCACCATAACCGTTTACTTCTATACAAAGGTGACTAATTATGACCTTCCAAACTATCTAATCTTTAGATCCAAACTATAGCTGGCAGATGTAGACCCACTTCTCAAGTGTATGTTTCTTTGAGGGGCACTTTTCTATTTTCAAATGTATATGGAGACCACTAAACCATTATCATACGAGCTGATGATTGTGCATCAACACTAGTTTTTTAGTCATGTTTATGTCTTTATTATGATATTTAGAGAGTCAACTACTTGTAATTCATGGTGAAATCAGACTAAAACATGAACAAGAGCTCAAGAGAAGAAACTGGTGAAAAGGGTAGAAAAATTGCCTAAGAGTGAAGCATCGTGCCACGTTGAGGACAACTCATGGCACGATTGATGAATGTAGGACAAAGGAACCATCACTGGAAATTTCGTGGCACGAAGGCTTTTGTAACGTGCCACGATGCTAGGTTTTGTCTGCTGCCACGTAGGATTAATGAAGTGATCGTGCCACGATTGATCGTAACGTGGCACGATGATGGACTTTTCTGAAACCCTAAAGTTCTCTCTATATAAAGCTAGTTGCAGCCAAGGATTAGGGACCGATTGTGATTGCGATTTTGAGCATAGAAGACACCAGGAGACCCAGGAACAAGCCCTGAATCTCATACCAACTCATAGTTGGTCCGGATTTATGTATGTTTACTCTTGTTCATGCTTATGATTGTTTAGTTATGAGTAGCTAAACTCTTAGTCTGATTGAGCCATGATGAACCTATTGTAATATATGAATCAGTAGTTGATACTCCCTTAATTATTAATACTATTCAGTCTTTATTCAGAATTACTTGTGTTCATTGCTTTTTATACGATTGTTTTGCATGACTATTAACCCTAGCTTCTTACAATCACATAAATTGATCTTAGGAATTAAATGACTATTAACCCTAGCTTTTAATCCTGAAATAGTAACTCTGTTTAGTTCAACATAAGAACCTAGAGATAGGAAATTGAGGATTATGACATATGAATTAACGTTCTGTTATCGCTTCTGCAGTTATTCAATCGGTTTAAGAGATTAAAAGGTTATAACTTAGGAAAGGGTTTTGAGTCAAGAGATTGATCAAAACTACTTAGTTAATTTGTCGTAAAGATTGAATAGTGGTTAAGAATAAAGGGAGGTAAACTACTCATATAGGGCAATAGTGCATTCACCTGTTCACTCATTCATCTCCAATTCATCTTTCAAACCAACTTTTGTTGCACTCAAATCTACTGCCTAGGGCAAACAAAGTACCCTTTACTCATCCTAACGAATAACGTACGTGCTATAATTGAAATTAACACAGTCTTTGTGGAACGATATTTATTACTACTTCGATAGTTTTGGTACACTTGCCAAATATCTATCACGAGCCAATCTAAAATATTAATAAATCTCAATTTATTTTATCATATGAGTTAATCACGAGAATATTTTTTTTCTTTTACATAAAACTGCGTATATGATAATTTTATAATTTCATTTTGTCTATACATTGCGTGTCAATTTGAACATGACATTCCTTTCAAAAAAAATTTGAACATGGCATTCTTAGACAAAATTTACGTGAACAATTTACTCTTGAGACAATTCTCAACAAACAAAAATTACTTTTAAGACAAAAATGAAAATGATCAAAAAAAAAATTAAAAAGCTAAGAAAATTATTATAAACACAAAATAAGTCCCTATAATACAAAGTGTACTAAAGGAGACTTAAAAATCCATGTATATGCATGATAAATCTAAGTGGTTAAAATATCAATCTTTGATTTTTTTTTTCTTCACTTTAACGACTACTCATCTTATCTTATACTATAAGTAAGTAAAATTTGTCATGTCATCTTTAACCCTAAACTCTAATTATAATTATACTCACACATCTTGGTTTTATTCTAGTTTTGAGAAGATTTCAAGTTTCTTTTAATAAATACTTCGAAAAAAACATATAATATATAATATGATAAAATAGAAACACAACAACAAAAATAAAAACAAATCATCATAGTTTTATTTCACTATTTCACCAAATGCCAAAATGTAAAAGAAAACAACACAAATTCAATCTATATTTTTTCTTGAGTATCATTTCAACTTTTCTTTTCATTTACTTTTTCATTTTTCCATTTTGAGCTCTAAAGACCACATGTTGGAAGTACTATTTTCTGCATTTTTTTGGAATCTCAATCCTTACAATTTTGGCACCACCTTCACAGTCCTTTCATGCAAAAGAGGGGTACAATTTGTTGTTGATCCTCGCCGCAACAAATTTTGGCATCTCTTCACCCAACAGAGACCTTAACCTAGTATGTGAGTATATACGAATACCCCATTTTGCAACTCAACAATCAACCTTAACCTCTTCCTTAAAAAAAATAAAAAATTAACCTTAACTTCCTTTCCAAACAAAACACATTCAAAAAACTATTAGTCATCCTAGTTCGAATAAAAAAATCACCAACAAAAACACTGGCAAAAATGAAAGAGAAGCAGAGAAGGAATCCCGAAGGTGATGTAGTCGCAACCGTTGTTGTGATGTGTGCGCTAGTCAGTCCTTCATGTTGGTTTCTGGCCGTTGTTTCCTTCCCCCGTCAAACACAACACCATTGTTGACTTTCTCCCAATATCCCAACACCGCCATGGCTTTTCTCTTTCAAATGGTTCTTTTTTACCGATGGAGTATCAATATGAAGATCATGTTTTGGTTGTTTATACCGCATATTTTTACCCTGATTGTGTCGTGAAGACAACAATGTATGTATCTATAAACTTGACTTAACTGTAATCATCCAGATTCAGTTAAAATTAATAATAGTTATTCGATTTGTTCTTTGTGCAACTTACACATCATGCATTACATCTTGAACAAGCAATGCTTAATACATGTGTCTGTTGTAGAAAGAACAAATACAATAGTTATTATAAAATCTAACGGTGAAAGAGAGAGGGTGATTAACATTGTCACTAACTCACTACTAGAGCCAATCAAGTCAAAATTACGAAATTGATGCTTATTGTTGTATTCGTGGCATAATCAAATACAAAGAGATAATATCAACATGAACGTCAAGGGTTTGTTAATAGATTATGGAATTATGGTTAATCCATTATATTCATCTATTTTAACACACACCTAAATACTCTAAAATGGGTGACATATTCATGTCGAATACTCATACTCTTATTATGTATGAGTTGTTTTTTAAGTTCTCTTCTAAACACATGATTAAGGGAAATTCTTATTTACCTATCAATAAAAGGTAGGTCACACTACTCATGCTGAGTTTGCCCAATCAAAACCATATATTTATATAGCAATAAAAATAATAGAAAACAAATAAATAACTTTGATTGATGTCAACTCAGTATGTGTTGTGTTACCCATCTTTTATTGATGGATAAGGAAGTTGTCACCAATGATTAATAAATACAGCTGAGATACATAATTGATACAAAATTACATAATCAAATACATCTTCTTTGAAGAAACCCCCTTCCTTGTAAACAAAGAGAAGCTTCATAACAATTTCTATCATCACAGTTTTTTTTTATTTTGTAAATTGTGATCATACTTATCATTATTGCTATGATAAATGGTAAATTAATGAGAAGTAATCATTGTCTATTCGGTTATAATATTTTACATCAATATAAGATCTTGACAAAATTTTGTTACCATATCAAAATTGTATTTTTTTTTTTTTTAAATTATATTGTATCCAAAATTCATACCCACAGATAATGAAAATGTGAGATCCGAAGAAAAAGTAGTGTTCACACACACACACAAAAATACTCCAATCACATACACCAAATCTCACATGTAACCCATATTTCTCAAACCACTACCTCTTAATCACCCTCCAAAACCTATGATCCAAAAGCTTGAAGTCCACGCAATCACCAACAAGCTCACAGACTCACTAGTCACTACCTCACTCAAAGGCACTGAATCATTCTTTCTAATTTTGTAGGAACCTTCCAACCACTTCCCTTAGCTTCCTTCTTTGACCATAACACTATCCCAATTCTTTCACCTTACAATAACCTTCGTACTCTGTTATTTTTCATCCATTTTCTCTCTCGATATTTTGGTTTTTTTTTTTTTGTTTCACAACAACCTAATCCTCGAATCCTCGTACCCAGAGGTTCGATCCTATTATTTTGTTGTGGGTTTTTTGTTACACCACTTATTTATTCAAAAAAGCTTGATTTTTTTGTTTTGTTATCTCTCTGGGGGTGAGAAATTTGATTTTTTAATTAGGGTTTCTATTTTTTGATTCTACAATTCGATCATCAATTCCAACTGTCTAAAGCTTGAATCAGTCAATATTGTTGTGGGTTTTTGGTTTTGATCGAAAAAGTTTCGGTTTTTGGTTCTGGGTAATCGAGGGTTGTTATTTTTGTCTTCTGATCGAGATGGGTGCGGTATCGGAATCTGCTTCTGCTGATTGTTTCAGTGAGGTGATGTCGTCGATGCCCGGTTTTCGCTTCCATCCAACAGATGAGGAGTTGGTGATGTATTATCTGAAAAGGAAGATTTGTGGGAAGAAGTTGAAGTTCAACGTTATCAAAGAAACTGATGTGTACAAGTGGGATCCTGAGGATTTGCCTGGTATTTGATCTTGCTCTTCACTCTTATTTGAGTACCCCTTTATGTTTTTCTGATTGGTGATTGTCATTTTGTTGACCTAGGTTTTTTTTGTTGGTTATGTTTATGTTTTTGATTTTGTTTGCTGGTTATGTTTATGTCTTCTTTGGTTTTGTTTGATCGGTTTTAAAGTGTTGATTTGGGTATGAATGTTTAGATTTCCTTGTTGTGAATATTATGTACAATACTTAGCAATTCAGGATATGACATATGCTTATTTGATATTTTGGATGTGTTTTTCAGGTTAGAGCCTCAAGAGTTGACTTCCATTTGTTTCGATAAGGTTTTTGTGTGTTATTTGGGTTCTTTTGTTTTGTTGATCTGAGTGATTCATGTTATGACCTATAATTGGTGTTTATTCGATGGGTGGTACCGTGAATCTGTTTGTATGAGTTTCTTTTTATTTTAGCTTTGACCTAAATGTAAGACTGATTACCAGTTCCCCTCCCCTTTGTGGGGTTCATTGACAATGTCAACTTTATCTATTTTTGGGGTATGTTGAGATCTCTTGGTTGATATGGTCGGTGGATATTTTAGATGAATTGAAGTTTCCTTCAGTGCATGATAGATCCGTAGATATTTTTCGTGTCATGTGATGATCTGCTTGTATATGTTGTGAAATATGGTTAATTGCGACCTTTTGAATTTATTTCCTTCAAATAATGGGTTTTTGGAGTTCCAATGATCTATGCTATATGATTATAGTATCGTTTCAATTTGATTGATAAAACTTACGCTTTTTCATTTCTTTTGGTTTGATTGCTTACGTGCTTGTAATATTCTGCAGAACAATCTTTCTTGAAAACTGGAGATAGGCAATGGTTCTTTTTCTGTCATAGAGATAGGAAGTATCCTAACGGTGGAAGGTCTAGCCGAGCAACTAGACATGGCTACTGGAAAGCTACTGGAAAAGATCGAAATGTGATATACAATTCTCGGTCAGTTGGAGTGAAAAAGACACTTGTTTTCTATCTTGGCAGAGCTCCTAGTGGTGAGCGAACTGATTGGGTTATGCATGAGTACACCATGGATGAAGATGAGCTTAAGACATGCTGTGATGTTAAGGTATTACCTTCAACCGACTATTTTGCTTTAAAATTATTTTTTCTGTTGGTTGTTTTGATTACTAAAATAGTATTATTTATTTACTGACTGTCAAATTTTGATATAAATTCATTATCAGGACTATTATGCACTTTACAAGGTTTTCAAGAAAAGTGGACCGGGTCCTAAGAACGGTGAACAGTATGGCGCACCATTTAAAGAAGAAGAATGGGCAGATGACGATGTTGTAGATTTTAATGTAAATTCAGTTGACCGGGAGGTTCCAGAGGCTGCTATTGACAATGTTATTGATCAGCATCAGCTGCAGCCGTTGTTTGATGACGAAATTGATGAAATCATTAAAGGGATGCTTGATGTTGAGCCTGTCCTTGACCAGCAACATGTGAATGGTTATGTTGACTTTCCTCAGGTGTGTGATCTGCCTGGAGTATTTTTTTCTCTAAAATTCTTATAAATTTAGTTATGCCTTTATTCCTTTTTGGTTTTTGCGGGTAGGGGGAGGAACTTGAATCAGTACTATGTATGTAATCATCTGTTTTAATTTCCTGTTTTTGTAGTTTTGATCTCAATGCTCATAAATTGATACCCATCTAACAAAAAAACTTTGCAGCTTTTTATAAGGGTTTTGGTGGTTGTAGTTTTTCTTGTTTAGTTAAAAATATGTGAAAATCTGCACTCCGGGTTTGGGTTTGTTTTTTAAAAATGCCATGTTTAAATGTCTCTACTGTTAATAAAGAATGAGAGCCAGGAACTCAGTTTTTCTGATTGTAGTTTTGTTCTTCTCTCTTGTTTTCCTTCTATTGGTCTTCTCTCTTATTTTCTAAATAACCGCTGACAGACATTTTTCCATGAATCATATAGGTTGCTGATGAAGAAACACGAAATATGGTCATGGATCAATTCTACGAGGCCATGATATTCCCTGATCCAAGTGAAAAACAGCAATCTAGCAGTCAGCTTTATGATGCGCAGCCCAGCTTTGACTTCAAGCATCAATCAGTTGATTCTCACTTGTGTATTTCTGAAGCACCCGAGGTCACTTCCACTCCGAACATTCAAAGCGAGGAGGGGCTTGTCTTTTATGAGGAAGGCTTCTTGGAAATTAATGATCTCATTGATACCGAATCTACATTTTCAAATACGGATAAGCTTAACAACGATCTCATTGAGAACCTCCAGTTTGAAGATGTGTTAAGTGAATTTGATCCTTACCAAGATGCAGAGATGTTTCTCTGTGGCCTGGGGTCTATTAACGAAGAAACAGTTTCACATGCATATATGAACAACACTGGCAGCAATATTGAAAATCAGAGTTACCAGTTGTTGTCCAATCCAGAAGACGCAAATCAAACTGTTGATGAATTCTGGATGCACGTTGAAAGAAACACCCGCAGTCCAGCTGAAGGTTATGATGGTTCTTTCTCTCTAACAAATCCAGGTATAGTCATTGGCACAAGATACAATGTTGCTCAACTGCCAAATAATGATTTCACTTTCTTCGATTTGGATGGAGATTCAAGCTTCCCATCTCATTTCCTCTGAGCTCGTCACAGTTTACTGCTCCTGGTTGACACGCCAACTTGCGCGTGGCAGAAACCTTTATGGAGTTTAAATTTTGTGATATTTAGAGAGCTTTAGAAATTAAAACTAAAACTTACGACATTATATTCCTGTTTTTGAGCCAATTTCAAGTGGCTCTTCTGCTTAGAAAATGTCATAGGCTATCCCTAATTTGTCATAGTTTTTGGTCATGTTTAGGTGTTGTGTGTGACTCTGTTGGCTTTCCTACTGAAAGCACTGAAAATCAAAGAAGCATCGTAGAAGATGTTAAAACAAGTAGAATCTCCTCTGCTCTGTGGGCCTTTGTTGATTCAATACCTACCACTCCTGCATCAGCTGCTGAAAATCCCTTGGTGAATCGGGCTTTGAATCGAATGTCTAGCTTCAGCAGGGTGAAGATCAAGCCCACCGACAACAACATTGCAGCAGGTAATAATGACACTGCAACTATGAAGAGACCAGGCAGAAAGGGAGTCTCATTCCTTTTCTTCCCGATTCTTATTGCTTTATGTGCTTTCTTGTGGATTTCTATTGGAAATTTAAGACTATTAGGGAGGTGCGCCTCCCCTTGAATATGTAAATCCAAAGTTTTGCTGCTATAGATATATTTTGTCTGATATCTCTTCAGAATTAAATGAAAGCAGTACTCTTCTAACATAATCTGAAAATAAAAATATTTTATTTGTTGTAAATATTCAACTCAAGGTAAGGTTTAGGGTAAGCCAAATTCAGCCTTAATTCTAGAGTAGGGGCTTGTATCGGAATTTGAAACATTGACAAAAATCTCTATCAGTTGCTAAACATGTATAACCTTATTTCTGTTTTCTTTTTTGGGTCCCACGTAGTATCGAGTTTCGGTCATCTTTTATTTCTACAGGGTTAAGATCAAAATTTGTGAAATGTGTACATAGACTATATCTATATTAGTATTATATACGAGCCATTTTCGTAATCATCTCTTATACGTAGTAACTTATTCAGCATTCGTATACTGTTTGTCATTTACTTTTTGATAAATAAATATGTTGTTTCTCCCTGGAGAAGAGAAACACAACCAGCAACAACTTATTGTTTTTTTTATCGCAGCACCAAAACTCCAAGCTCATTCCCACTCAACCAACTTATTGAGCTTAGTGCTCAATGAATTCACACAATTTTTTGGTCAACTTTTTTAGATTTCTCATCTATTAGTTATTGCGAAGATTAAGAAACTGATAGATGAGGAAGCTAAAAAGTTCGCAAGAAAATTGATACGGTACCTCATTGCCAATTTGTGTGTATTCATTGAGCTCTAACGTCATTGAGTTTGGTGGTGGGCAATGAGCCTGTGTTTGTGTTTTGGAAAATGGTAAGCATGTGTTT
>Ga0315914_1009025_pt1 | contig 12988 bp, 10 predicted proteins | sample MpolenodulesMG_FD_203920 | JGI IMG/M metagenome (GOLD analysis project Ga0315914, IMG submission 203920) | Medicago polymorpha root nodule microbial communities from Los Angeles, California, United States - elongated nodules | ecosystem: Host-associated > Plants > Roots > Nodule | place: USA...
CACCCCTCCTAATTCTTGAACCAAACGGACCCTTAGGGGGTGGTTTTTAAGGAGTTTTGTTCGAGCCATTGTATGGCAACCGATCTCCCCATGTTTGTATTTTTATCCACCCGAGCTTATTAGTGCGTCTTCGGGCTTGTTGGTTAATAATATTTTGCTGATTAAAAAAAAAAACTTTGCCATCTATAAAAATCCTATCCAACTCAAATGATAAGTTTATGTTGCTGCACGCAGTTGATATATGATTATCTACAAAAATCTATAAAGCTGCAATCATGTAAGTTTAGCTTAGTTAATAGTCATTATAGACTTCATCTCATCTCCATAAGTTGGAATTTAAACTCAAATTCTCCAATTTTTCAACATTAAAAATGTGTTAATCTAACAACTAAAATACTTGTGAATATTTTTTTTAATAAAATCACAAACAAATCAACTTTTTGAGATGTATTTACAATCTTGTAAAAAATAAAGATGTATTTACATTTAAAGATTTATTTAAAGACTATAATGAAAATGTTTCACATGCCGACGGATCAAAAATCTGTACTACTTATCGGAAGAAAAAAAAAAACTATACTGTAGACTGTAGTAGTAATCGTACTAAGTAAGGGTGGTGAAAATGTGAATGAATTAATGTCTTATCTGTGCATGCAAAAACAGTCCTTGCGTGGCACTTTAAGTTGTTGCCACGTATTAGAGAATATGTACTTATCTGTCACCACCGCAACCACAAATTTCTAGTGCAAAACCATATAGGCATATACTATAATAAATAATATAAGTAAATATATAAATAATAAATCACTCACTCACTAGTAACCTTCTTACACTTTGCTCATGTGTGTGTGAAGGAACCAGCTAGCAAGCAATTGGCCAAGAACAAGATGGGGGGTGATGGGTTAGAAGAAATGGAAGAAGAGATGATGAACGATATTGTGGATGGTTGTTCAACACCAAAGAGGTGGGAGTGTCAGATACATACTCCATTGGTGCCTCCTCCACCAAAGAAGAAGAACCCATTTTCATTTGGAGGAAGGAAAAGAGAAGCTCCCAAACATGGATACTTTTACCCACCTCATATTGATCTTGAGCAACTCTTCACTCTTTTCCTACCTAGTAATAGGATATAATCAAGACTTATAGAATTAAATAGGTAGGTTGTTTGCTATAAAATATTTTGCTAGCTAGGTCGATGATGGAGAATATGCATGCATGTACTAGTTTTTTTGTTATATTTCATAGTGCATGTGAATGAATATATGTAGCATTTAAACGCAAGTTTTTTGGCTTGTGCTTATGTGAAAGCTAGTTTTTTAAGCATTGCTGTAATACGTTTTGCCTTGTTTATTATAACCATATTAATTACAACGTGTCTAATTCATTCCTATGTTTTGGATATTAGCTTTTTGTTGGAGAATTGGCTAGAACGACAACGGTGAATAACATCATTAAACAATTGTATTTCTGGATAATTAAAAAGCTTATTAAGAGATCTTTGCATGTTTCTTTTATTGAACCTTGTTTTTAAATAGTCAATTTAGTTCTCAAATGTCTTTCTTAATCAAAGATCAATTAAATTCATAAAATTACTAACAAAAGAAGAAATTAATTGGACGTGTTTGTAATTTTGATACATGTAAGGAATATAGCAAAAAACTCAAGTTAAAGTTTATAAAGAGATGATTCTTAATTTTACAATGTTTTGCAAGGATGAGTTACACCTAATATCAAAATCTAACATGATATGAAGTGTTGGGCGTGAGGAAGTGTATTGGAAAAAAATTCAATGCAAAACTTAAACATGAGATTAGAGTCCATCGATTAAGACAACTCACCATTTATACGTGCATGGACCCTGATAGTGGTGGTATTCAAGTCTCGCATTAGATAGATAGGATTCTTGATAAAAGTTTATAAAGAGAGACACACTTCACCTTACAAGTCTGTTTTACAAGAATGAGTTAGGTCTAATATCAAAACCTAACATATAGCGTTTAAAGGTTGAATAAACTTTTAAACTACAAACTGGTTTCTTGAATAAAGTTGAAATGAGTTTTTGTACCCCTCACAGTTGATAAAGATACCAATATATGATGATACGGGATCCAATTTCATTGTGGTGGACAATTCACCAGAGTTTTTGTAGGAAAAACTAGCCAATAATGCTACCAGAGATAGTTTGGCTAACAAAATTGGTCAAGGTGGGTTTGTTGAGGTTTAATATGGAGTGCTGTGAAGGCAAGGTTTGTAATCATAACATTGTTAGTTTTACTTTGCATTGATCATTTGAAAGAAAAGTTTATATAGGAACAGGGAAACCTCTCGTTTTTAATGGTATAATATAGCATCAATGCATCATATCAAATTATTTGTTTTAACCTTATTCCCACCAGCATAGTATTGTGAATAACTGATTTTTTGGTATCCATGTGCCTATTTTAATTACTGTGTTAATTTGGTCACACATAATAATGCAACTTTCAATTACACAGAAAGCTTCAATAAAAAAAGATGAAAATGCAAGCAACAAGAAAATTACTTGCTGAACTAAAAAGTCTTGACTAGTGTTCATCACTGCAACTTGGTAAATTTTCAAACATAAAACATGTTTTGTTCTTTTATTAACTTAGTAATTTGTGCTTGTGTGTAAACATATAGGTAAACTTGATTGGAAACTTTGTTGAGAGATCTTATTCTTTATCTATGAATACATGAACCATGGAAACTTATGTCAACTTCTATTATAAGCACATGATGAAGAGTATCTATTTTCAATGATTTTGCGTAATGTGACTTGAGCATAAATGGATGAAGTGAAACTATTTTCAGAGAGAGAACCGATGTCGTGGTCGACCGGAATGCAAATTTCTCTGAATATTGCGAGAGGACTCGAGTATATAAATTCATCGCAACAGGAAATCAAATCTTATTTTACTAAATGTAAACTTCAATGGGAACAGATAGTAGTAGTACAATGCCTTAATGTTTTGTGAAATCTTCTTAGCAGTAGCATACAAATATCAACTTTCTTAATTCCCGTGATTTTGCCAATAGGGACGGAGGTAGTATAAGTTTATGGTATAAAGGGTCTTCAATGGATAAATGAGTATATTCTTCATTGACTTGACAAAGCCAGGTATATGAGATTGGGTGAAGAGAAACTAGTAATCTGTTTACATGATTTAGTTTTCTTTATGTAAATACGAGTAAAGCACAACTTTTCAACATTTGTTCTCTAACTCACATTTTCTATTTTTTTATAAAACATTCTCTAATTTAATGATTTAAATTCAAATGTATTACACTAAATTATGTGAGCCACTCTATATTTAAGACCAATATGAATTTCAACAATTAAAATAGAAAAGTATATGTTGAAAAGTTGTGCTTTTAGTACTGTACAAGATATTTCTCAAAAAATTAATAGAGTTCGAACATTTAGTATTTTTGGAGGGAGATAAATGTAAAATCATTAGTAAATGTTTTTCGAGTTGTAGATAAACATTAATTAGACAACTTAATTTTGTTATTTTTGTTCTGGACTAGACCTCAACTCATATCACCGGTGCAACACATGATAGCCCGATAATCCATCTCAGATCAATTCTGTTACAAACACTTCCCAACAACTTTGCACAATCACTCACCGAGTTACATATTGCACTTTCACTCATGTGATCTCCAAGACCTTTTCACCCACTTCTTGAGTACAGAAACCATTCACCACGAAAGAGTAACATCGTGGTGAGTGGTTTCTTTATCGAGAAGTGGTGGAATGGATCTTAGTCGGGTTTGGATAGAGACTTTTAGTGAAGTATTGTGGAGTGATTTCATTGAGACTTTTGAACATTTGAGATTATTTCCGTTTAGAGCAGTCTTTCAATTGAGACTTTATATTGCTTTTCTCCTTTTCTTTAACTTGCTGAGTTTGTTGCTTAGTCTCCATTTTAATTATGAAGCTGACCTTTGACAATCAGAATGGCGATCAGTTAACTTGTACTGTTTTTCGCTTCACCACCGGTGCTAAATCTTCCCTATCTACTAAAGGCTAATCTGATTTTAGATGTTACTTCAAATTTGTCTATTGTTTAGTTTTGAACCCATGTGTGAACTAGTGAAGTGTCGTGCTACGGGGTATGACTGAAATGATCGTTTACTTATTATATCTTTGCTATAACATTTCATCTGCGCTAATATATCATCATCAACAAATTTTAACCTTCAACAGAAAAAGTAAACACCTGCTACCTGTTCATGTTAATTTTCTTGGTGTTCATCAATTGTCCCAATGGAATGAACTGAGAAATTAGTTTGGAACATGTGAACTGAGGAATTTGGATTGATCACTTATGAAGAACACCATGGTGAGTGTTAATCTCTGTGGTTTTGTCCAACTATTATGGAGCTGAAGCTGCAAAAGAGGTTAACCACATAGAGATTGAGAGACACTTACCTTCTGTCTTCATGGGATCGTAATAGTGTTGATTGCTGTGAATGTACATGAGTCTTTTGTGACAATCATAAGTATAGTCCTTTTCAAGGCGAGATTATTGCATCCTTGATTGAATTGTGGTATTTGAAGTATTTGAACCTCGTCACGTGAGCACAACTCGGATGGAGGAAGGGTTCTAATCCGTATTGTTGCACTTCCATCACTTAACGTGTGAGCTTCGCCAATAGACTCTTTCAAAACAAGGAAAAAAGGTATTTGAACTTCAATCACGATTGGTTTATAAACCTTTGTTGCACTGGTACTTCTGATTGAAGGCGTGTCCTCGTGTTCGACTCATGTCGTATCAGACACTAACACGATACCAACACTTGTGATTACGTTGAACTATGTCATTTTATTAAAATTTTATTGGTGCCAATGCGTTCGTGTTCGTGTTCGATGTTCGTACTTCAAAGTGACAACCTGTTGAGTTGTTACTTGATTTCATATTTTCCCATTCATAACAAATGTTGTATTTGTAAAGAAAGAAAAATTATAATATTAATTAGTATAACAACAAAATTCACACACCTTAGACGTGAAAAAGTGGAGAACACGTCATCTAACCAGTGTTCCAACAAACAAATGTCATAAAATACTTTATCAATATTTTTGTACCCTTGTATTTTATTTTTATTTATAATTTGTGATATATCTTCTACTAGTTACAACACTATCATAAGTCATAACATATGTTTGTCGCTTCTTGTTCCTCTATGATCAGTGATAAACTGACATTACCCCTGTACGGGAAAAAGGCCAACCTAATTAATTAACAAGTGTAATTTGTGATACAGCTTGTTCTTCTAATTTTCATCTACAATTTTAGATGAAATTTATTATGTTTAGTTCATTTGGTTTGATTCATAAGATGACTAATATATAGTAATATATTTAGCATCATAAAATATATCTCTTTTTTTTTTCTTTGACAGAAAATATTCTCATTCATTAACGTAAAAATATTGCTATTTTGGTAAATTTTCAAAGGAGGTGTTGTTATCAAATTGTCACGACTCACAAGACAGTGGTCCACTTTTGCACCTTTGAATTCTAAGTAAGCATCCCCCTTTCCTAATTAAAATATGTTTTGGGGACGGCAGTTTCATGTTAGATATGCATTAAAATAGCAAATAGTCGTTTTTTTAAGCCCCACTCTTCTCATTTTGTTTGTTGCTTTTATAATGTCTTCCTCTCTAATTAACTCTTCCCATTAAGTCTTACTCTAATATTTGTTTGGAAGTTTGAAGGAGAAGGGAAGGAATGACTTGTTGGGGGAGGGAAATATAGGGGAAAATTAAGAAATCTTTTACATTTTTTGAAAGAATATTTTTTTAGAGAGTGATAAATTAATACTTACAACTAAATATCTTTAATTTTAAGAATATTATAACAACATATATCAAATTTGAAAAATTTATATAAACCATCACATACCCCCCAAAACCATCATCCAATACAATTTTTTAGTTCCTCTAAATAATGAGGGTTTTATATTTTGAAGAAAAATAAATTCCCCAAAGTCCCTACTCCCAATGTCCTCTATTTCTTCCACTTACTCATTCCTTTTTTTTCTAATCCTTCCCCTCTCTTCTCCTCCAAGCTTACAAACAAAGCCTAAATATTTAGATTTGAATGTGAGAGGTAGTAAGTTGACTTTTATCACTTAGGCATATATGAGTATTGTGGTATCCATTATCAAGTTAGTTGGAGCAATCTTTCTGGTGTTGCAGTTAGAGCTTCTTTTGTCCAACTATTGTGAAGTCGTAGCTCCAAAACATGATGCTTTTGTCATCATCATCATCAACTTAGAGTTAAGATGGAGAATTGTTGTTTATTTATTCAAAATTTATGATCGAAAATTCGGCAAAAATCGTGTCTCAATTTGGCTCAGGTTTTGGAGGTTTTGATTCGGAAAAAATCTTGACCCGAGAGGTCTAAATCGTGACACGATTTAGCGGATAACGTTAATTTGTATTGTGTACGAACTAAAAATCGAAGCACAATTTTGGGAAATCGGAGCATTATTTTCAAGAGAGAGAAACTTGGGAAAGTAAAGGAGGAAATTTTTGGGTTGAGTGTCTTTAGGTTGGTGAGAGTTTATTTCTTGGGTTGAGAAACATATCTAACACATCGAGTAGTGAGATTTCATTATAGGAAGGATAAAAAATCTTCCTTTAGTGTTTCATTGTGAGGGTGGGTGACGTGAAAAATGAGTAAAAATTGGGGCTTGTTCTTTCTGAGCGTTTATGCTAATTTCTTGTAACCTATTTGTATCACTTTAAATATAGTGGATCGGAGAGCTGCTCTCTCCCCCAGAGTATGTCATTTTGGACCGAACTAAGTAAACAATATGATGTGTTGTTTTCTTTCACTTTGTTGCTTTGAAAATGTTTGTGGTGTTGCTTCACATTTAGATCTAGGTCTATTTGTTGTTGCGACTGTTTGAGACTTCTTTGATCATCGATTACTACTTCCTTTACTCCACAAAACTAAGTTTGTTGGTGTGATTTTTATTTGCTTGAATTGAGAACACTTACTCCTGCTTCACCTTTATAGTATTTTTATAGGAAAGTTATTTAAACATAAAAAAATTATGTCAATTATTTGATGTAAATATTTAATATAGGCAGGGACGGTTTCACCACCTGGGCTCGATCGATAATTTTTTCACATTTAACCCAATCTAAAAGCCCATTAACACACTTACAAAAAGAAAAATTTGGGCAAAATCTGAAAATTCTCACACGCAAATAGGCTCGGAAAAGACATTTACCTCCTAATTTTATTTAGCACACTATTGACGGGTTCATCTCTCTTATTTCAACGAGTTAATTGTTCAAATTGACCTTGTATAATACATTATGTCTGAAAAGTGACCCTACAAAATACAAAACATATATTCTAGCATTGTAACTTGAATTTCTTCTTATTTTTGACAACCTATAATATACGTGTAGTCTAAAAATATGACCTACATGTTGAATTTTTTCACTATTTTTTTCATACATGTTTAGCATGTTAAAATATAGTTTTACACAAAAAAATTAAATTTCTTCGACCAGGGATAAATTAATTATGAATTTTTATTCCCTCATAATTATGAATTTCTTAAACAATTTATAATTAATTTGTATCTCGTTTAAAAACTACAAAATTTCATTGTGAAGGTTCTTATCATGCTCTAGTCATGCCTACAAAATTAGGGAACTAAATTTGACTTGTGATTATACGCTTACGCAGAACAAAATTTCAATTTTGCACATTTTGGTTGAAAAATCAAAATAAATTTAAACGACTTCGAAATGCTATGAAACTTTACAGATCTTTTTTATGTATTTTTATAGATGTCTCTACAAATAATGAGCTCAAAATTCGATTTATAGGTTGAGATTTCCGTTGTTTTGTTTTTTGAGTTTTTGACACTTTAAAAATTCATAATTAATTTGTCGTTTATCGAAAATTTATAATTTTTTCTTTGTAAAGCCATATTTTAACGTTCTTAACTCGCCTCTAAGAAATCATGAAAAAATTCAATCTCTTGGTTGCTTTTTTGGACTTCGCGTATATTACAGGGTTATAAATAATAAAAATCTTGAATTACATGTTCAGAATACATGTTATTTAACTACAAGGTCAATTTTTCAGACTTCACGTATATTATATGGCCAATTTCAATTAATAACCTATTTTAAATTGTATTTTTGTTGACAAAATGATGAATCTCTTTTATTTCGATTTATGACTGTTTATATATTATGTCACATGTGAATTTGCAATAAATTTTTTGTTCGGGTTCCATAAATTTCCTGGCTCCGCCACTGAATAAAGGGATATGATTGATGTTTTGGAATTGTAGGAAAAATAAAGTAGACTGTATAATTTTTACGAGTTGTCTTTTGTTTATTTTTGCTTCTACTTGCAAGTAGATTTTCTCGTTTTGCTTTCCCAAATCCAACCTAGATGGAATATTCTCCTTCCTATATGATATTGCTTTGCTTATGCATGCTCTTAATTTATCTATAAAAATTAAAGGGTTTTGCTAGAAGCCACCTATGAAGGTGTCTTTTAACAATCTACGCCTTAAAGTGCGATTTCCACTTTTTAGTTATAACATTGCTAAAAAACACCTTCATAAAAAGTGTCTTCTAGCAAGCAAAACCCAAAATTAAAATGATAATCCCTCAAAACTCACCAAATGTTAACAGAGCAATTGAATGACCTAGCGGATGAATTGGCTTCGTATCAATTATGCCAATTTTTCTTAGTTATAAACCCTCGTGATTCAAGATTATCCGATCCATTTAAAATGTGATTCAAGACTTGTTTTGTTGTGAAAACAAACTTCATTTTGTTGATTTGTTTGTAAGTAGTCTAACAATTAAAAATTCATCTTAAATATATATAAGTGGGTGTTCAAAATTTAAACATCAATAACGTCCTTTACCAAATGAGTTTAGAGTCAACACGAACTATTTTGTTGACAAACTATTGGAAATATAAGCTTTATATAATACTTCTCAATTACCATTTTTCTCCTCTTTATTTTATTAACATCGAGTCAAAGTCAACACAGACCCTTTCTAAGATGACAAATGAAATGACACAACCGACCGGCTTCCTCCATATAAAATATTAAGAAATGTACATTTTCCAACCTTGAGATAAGAATTTTTTTTTTTTTTTTGAATAAAACCCTGAGATAAGATTATAATGTTCAGTTTGGATAAAGAATGATTAATGGTGACATCCATCCTATGTCTCCTAATTTACAAATTCAAGTTTTTACTACTAAGTTTTTTTTTTTTGTTTTGTTGTGTGGAATAGTCTTATCATTGAGCTAATTAACTTCTTTTCGACTATTAATTGTTTTTTTGGTCTTTATTTTCTTTTTTTTTTTGGATCTTACATTTTCATAATAAGAAGTATTTCTTGTACCTCTAAAAATGTATTTTCTGTAAATATAAATAAAATATCCTATACAATATATTTTTGTATGTAGTGACGGATCCAAAAAATTTAATTTGTGGGGACAAAATTATATTATATGTATGTATAAAAAGACATAAGTAGATAAGTGATAAAATTCTCTAATAAAAAAAAGATAAGTGATAAAATAAAAAACATAATTATCATTAAGTAAAAGTTGAAGAATGCAAAAACTACGATCTAAAAACATTTATGAATATGTTGAATATGATATTTCTTTAGAGGAGTTGGGTAGTTCAACGGTTTCAATTAAGAGATTAAAGGAGTTTTTTTTAAGCAAGAGATTAAAGGAGTTGACAAGTTAAAATGTGTTCAAGTAGAAGGAAAAAAAAACTAACATAATAATTAACATATTAACATTTGTCATTAAAGTAAAATATTCTAAGTATATGAAAAAAAAAATTGAAAACATAAAGAGTGAATATGCGAACAAACTCAAAACACTCATATTAATAGCATACAACGGTAAAATGCTTATAAGTAATATGAAAAAAAATCTAATTGCCCAGAATACCCATGCTTCTGAATTTGTAACGTTGACACTCAAATCATTGATTCTGTAATTGCATTAAGTTGATCTTTCAATATGAACCAAACGAACAGTACAACAAGACGCAAAATCGAACAATGTCGCACAAGGTGACGAACAACACAACACCATTCTTAGACAATGAAATCACGAAAAAACACAAAAAATTGATATATGTTAAAACCATTTATTTAGATTGAAAGAATGGAAATAAAGAAGAAGAAGATATATATGGGTGATTATAGGTCTAAAGAACGGCCTAAAACCACGTCGATGAGTAAAGAAAGAAAACTTAAATAGAATTTGAGTTTTATTCTTGCTGGAAAATATTATTCGTTAGACGTTACTTACTTTTCGTCTTAACTCTAAATTATTAGGGTTAACACAAAAAAAAAAGTTCTTTAAACTAATAATCTATTTGTCCCTTCTTGTAGGACTTCTTATTAAAAAACATTGTCCTTAAATATAAGATCATCTACAAATTATTAGATACGTTTATTAGTCTTTTTCCAAATATATCCCCAATTAATACTATCAATTTATCTTTCTTTTTTTGACAAACTATCAATTTATCTTGTAATATGAAACATTACCATTGAATATATTTATAACAAATGGTAATTAATAACATCCATTTACATTTAAGATAAATTTATTACTCCAACAACTTTTTTTATTAATAATGTAACAAAAGAGATTCTTAATACCCATGATTTTTGTTACAATGTCCTATAAAAAATGATGAAGGGATTAAGTTTTTTGATAGACATAAAATCAGGACTACTTGATACTTTTAAATAAATACTAGTAGTATAGTAGTATATTGTAAACAAGATTTTATAACATTTCCTGCTTCATGAGTTAATACTACCTCGTCTATCTTTTGAATAGTACGACCAAATACACTTCCTATTGTACTCTACACAATGAAAGCAATCATCAAATTTATATTATCATTTTTATTCTTGTTACTTGTCTCGCAATCCATCAAAGCAGAATCAAAATGTAGCAAAACTTGTGACTTAGCTTTAGCTTCCTTTTTTCTAGGGAGAGGTATAAACTTGACATATATTTCAAAGATCATGCAATCAAAGGTTGTTACAAAAGCTCTAGATATTTTCAGCTACAACACTGACACGATACCAAGCCGATCTAGTGTCCTATCCAATACAAGAGTGAATGTTCCATTCCCTTGTGATTGCATCAATGATGCGTTTCTTGGTCACACATTTCTCTACGAGCTTCAGCCAAGAGATACTTATGCTTCAATTGCTAAGTTGAATTATAGCAATTTGACCAATCAGGAGTGGATGAAGAAAGTCAACGTTTATCCTTTAAGAGATATTCCTGAATTTGTGAAGGTTAATGTCACTGTTAATTGTTCTTGTGGGAATAGAGAGGTTTCAAAGGATTATGGTTTGTTCATAACATATCCACTTAGAAGTGAGGATACTTTAGAGTCTATTGCAAAGGACACCAAGGTTAAGGCTGAGTTGCTGCAGAGGTACAATCCTGGTGTGAATTTCAGCCAAGGAAGTGGTCTTGTTTTTATTCCAGGGAAAGGTTCAATTTTTAATTTAATGTCATTGTTTGGTTTGGTCTTCATAGTGGAAATTTAGTGCTTGTTATGGATTTAGTTTTCTATGGGGGTTGGGTTCGACTCGCCTGCCCGGTTACTTTTCTGTATTTAATCCTTGTTATGGATTGCAGATCAGAATGGAGTTTATGTTCCAATACCCTATAGGTATGTTTTATTGTGTTCCCCTTCATTGTCATTGCTCATAAACTTTTGTAATTATGTTTGGTTCCATCATTATTTCTATTTCTTTTTCTCTTGCAGAAAAGCAGGTTTGGCCTTCAAAGTTCAAACTTATCAGAGTGTAATCTCTATCATTTTTGGCATGTTCACAAGCATATCAGAATTGAATCTGTATCTATATATAAGCAGGTCATTTAGCTATTGCTGGAATATCTATTGGAGGAATATGCATGGTTCTGTTGTTAGCAATTTGTATTTATGTTAGATACTTCCGAAAGAAGAAAAGAGTTGAGGCTACATTGCCAGCAAAAGATTCTAAGACACCTTCAACTAAAGACGGTATATGTACATTTTTCATATTCAAGTTCCTTACATCGCCCTTACCTTCAAAATATGATGATACTCTAGTCTAGTATTCATGAGTTGAATTTGAAACTATTCTCCTTCTTAACTATGTTAAACCTCTCATAGTTGATAAAGATACCATTGGTGATACTGGATCAAAATTCATCGTGGTCGATAAATCACCAGAGTTTTCGTACGAAGAACTAGCCAATGCTACAGATAACTTCAGTTTGGCTAGCAAAATTGGTCATGGTGGTTTTGGAGACACCACCATGGGCATTGAGAGGCCTCGAGTATATTCATGATCATTCAGTGCCTGTATATATCCATCGCGACATTAAATCAGATAATATTTTATTAAATGAAAATTTCACTGCAAAGGTACTGTATTGTACTATGCCCCTATAATTTTGTGAAAGCTTCTTAGTTTTTAATATTGTCCTTCTAGAGATAATTGTGGTAGATCATACATAATTCCTATTATTACAGATTGCAGATTTTGGTTTAACAAAGCTGACTGATGTTGCAAGTTCAACAGATAACACTGATCGTGTGGCAGGCACATTTGGTTACATGCCACCTGAGTATGATGAATTTTGTTTATCTTTTGATATATTTGATAGATATCTTAAGCCTTAGTCATAGGATACAGGATTCTTTCTCCGAAATGCGTCCGGCAAAGAAGTATTCTCAGTATTACCATGATAAATCCAAATTATTCTTACTTGTAATCAACTAGCAATAACTCATTAGATGGAAAAGTAAAAGCTAGTCCTCTTCCTTGGATTAATTCTACCATTTACTTTTGATCAGAAATGCATACGGACATATTTCTCGCAAGATAGATGTATATGCTTTTGGAGTTGTTCTT
>Ga0315914_1009026_pt1 | contig 12987 bp, 11 predicted proteins | sample MpolenodulesMG_FD_203920 | JGI IMG/M metagenome (GOLD analysis project Ga0315914, IMG submission 203920) | Medicago polymorpha root nodule microbial communities from Los Angeles, California, United States - elongated nodules | ecosystem: Host-associated > Plants > Roots > Nodule | place: USA...
TAGTATTTGAGACTGAAAGAATACCTCTTTGAAATTAATTGGGTTCAAACTACAAAGTACTCCCTCCGGTCCTTATTATAAGCAACAAAACCAAAAAACATCAAAACCAATGCATTCATTGATTAATGTAACTTTTTGAATATTTTTACAAATATACCCTCATAAAAAATTGGGAAACATTAAATACACCCACTAATATTTAAAAGAGAAACATTAAATAGGGATAGAAAAGTCATTTAAGCAACAACTACACCTTAAAAGTTGTGACATTTTCTTATAAATAGGACCAAAAATTTTCTTATATTAAGTACCGGAGGGAGTAATATTTATACTTAATTTTAGGAAGGCATTGCAGTGTGTAGTGTTGAAATTTGGGGCCTAACTCATCCTCACAAAACCGGCTTGTGAGGTGAGGAGTGCCTCCTCTTTATAAACTCTCACCAAGAGTCCCATCTATCCGATGTGGGACTTGGGTTTTTCCCAATACACACCCCTCACGCCCAACGCTCTTTGGGCTTGGTGCGTGAATATGTAGGTGGCCCTTGAATTCGACAAGCTCTGGTACCATGTTGAAATTTGGGGCCTAACTCATCTTCATAGAACCGGCTTGTGAGGTGAGGAGTGCCTCCTCTTTATAAACTCTAATCAAGAGTCTCATCTATCCGATGTGGGACTTGGGGTTTTCCCAATATGTAGTATTTGAGAATGTGATTGACACATCCTTTCTCCGTCATTCACTCTAAATAAGTTTTCCAATTGAATATTTTGATTTAATTTCAACAGTCCTGTTCATTTTTTTATTCTTACATATTTATTACATTTTTATTTTATTTTTTCATTTGAAATATAGGCAGCATGGGTTGCAGGTCAGTATGCCCATATTAGCTTCTCAGATCAGAACAATTTCAGGAAGGCATTGCAGTGTGTTGTATCCAGAATGCAAGATCCTGAACTTCCTGTGCGTGTTGATTCTGTTTTTGCCCTGCGATCTTTCATTGAAGCATGCAAAGGTGGTTTTTTCTGGCTGTATTGAGTTGCTTTTTTTTTCCCTTTCTTTCTGTACAGTTCAACATTTGTATACTTAATTTTATATTTCTCAATGATGCAGATTTGAATGAAATACGTCCTATTCTTCCTCAACTTCTTGATGGTATGTAGGCATGGAAATTTTATCATCACTCCACTTCCAGTATTATTATTTATGACTTCCTGACTAAATTTAATCAAATGGAATTTTATCAGAGTTTTTTAAACTTATGAATGAGGTTGAGAATGAAGACCTTGTATTTACTTTGGAGACTATTGTGGACAAATTTGGAGAAGAGATGGCGCCTTATGCACTAGGACTGTGTCAAAATTTGGTAGTAATTTTTGCCCTTTCTATATGTCAAGAAAGTTTTACTTGACTTGAATACTAGTACGGTTCTGTAGAGTAATATTTTGTTCTTCATTTTCCAACGACAGGCTGCTGCATTCTGGAGGTGTATGAACTCCGCAGAAGCTGATGATGAAGCTGATGATCCAGGTGCTCTTGCCGCAGTTGGTTGTTTACGTGCTATTAGCACAATCCTTGAATCAGTGAGCAGGCTTCCTCACCTTTTTGTGCAAGTTGAACCAACTTTGCTTCCTATAATGCAAAGAATGCTAACAACAGATGGTCAAGGTATTCTCCTAGCCGCTTCTTGTTTTGCACGATCCATATCCCCCATTTTCCTTGTATATTTATTCTCCATCTGAACAAAAACTTTCTTTAATAAAATAGGGGCTTGACTTTTCTCATTGGTAAATGTTGATTTTGATTGTAAGAAATTACAACAGTTCTTATACTTTTAGCTTTAGTATGTCTATAGTATGTAAAAAAGTGTGATGAATACTCAAGAGTTTTAAGTATGATGTATTTGATGAATACTCAAGATTCTCGTATAAAAATTGTCATTTGTAAATTTTGATTTTGCTTGGATTTTTTGGCTTACTTTCATTATCTCTATGCATGCTTACAGAGGTTTTCGAAGAAGTTTTGGAGATTGTATCATATATGACATTTTTCTCACCATCAATATCTCTGGATATGTGGAGTCTTTGGCCAGTGATGATGGAAGCATTGGCAGATTGGGCTATCGATTTTTTTCCAAGTATGGTTTTTAACTACATATTGACTTTTTTTTATTGCTTTGTTCATGATGAAGGGCCTGGTTAAGATGATTTATAGGTAACCTGTTGATTTATTGATATTGAATTGAAGTAGAGATGAGTTGGTGTCACACACTTGAAGATGAATCCAGCTTTAAGCAATTTAGAAACAACTTTAAATAAAGATACAATCTAAAAATAACATGGAATGGTATATGGTAAACGAGATATTTTCTGTCCCATAGTTTCTAATCAATAAATTGAAGTATGCCTAGCTTGGTTATTTCTACAGTTTTGCAGTATCCTTTCCTTTTTAACGTTTTCCTTTTCAAGCTCTAAAAACATATGCTGTCACCCTCTTGTTTGTGAGTGGTTGGTTCAGGTTTTATTCTCAGGCTAGTTGTTTTTGGGATTCTGTCATCCACATTATACCAAATTGCTGGGGTTATTAGAATTTGCCTCTGGGTTGTGTTACTCTTATTAAATCTATTTGCCTCTGGGTTGCTTCTCTTTTAATCCTACTATGAATTTTTAATAAAAGTGTAAATAATAAATAGTTGATGTCTTTATGATTTCTGTCTGTAGTATGAGTACATCTGGAGAAGACTTGTAGAATAAGTGGTTTGGGGAGTAAATTAAAGACAGTTCAATAATTAGAGTTAGACAGAGATGGAGGAAAATTAATGGTCAGTCTTAAAAGATATATAAATAGCTATTGTTTTGGGATTATTTGTAGTATGAGTACATCTGGAGAAGACTTGTAGAATAAGTGGTTTGGGGAGTAAATTAAAGTAAAGACAGTTCAATAATTAGAGTTAGACAGAGATGAAGGAAAATTAATGGTCAATCTTAAAAGATATATAAATAGCTATTGTTTTGGGATTATTTGTAGTATGAGTACATCTGGAGAAGACTTGTAGAATAAGTGGTTTGGGGAGTAAATTAAAGTAAAGACAATTCAATAATTAGAGTTAGACAGAGATGAAGGAAAATTAATGGTCAAATCTTAAAGATATATAAATAGCTATTGTTTTAATGATTTCTTTGTCTGTTTGTCTTCAACAAATGAAGAAGACACTTTGGGAGTATTTAGTGGTTTGGGCATGTATGAAGCAGAGTTTAGATTAAGAGGTTAAGAGAGTAATTTAAGGATAGTCCAACAAATAGAGTTAGACAGTGATAAAGGAAAACTATATGCCAGACTTTAAAGAGAGATTTAAGGATAATGGTGTATCTTTGGACCTAATATACCCGGCCTTCTGACATTAATTGAACTATGTAGGCAACCCCACCTAGTAGGAAATGGTTTGGTTGTTGCTGTTGTGGCTTAATCTTTGTGATGCTTTCCTATTGAGAATACCTTAGTTTTTCAGACTTAGCAAGATTTACCAGTTTTGATTGAGTGGGGTGTGCGCACAAACACGGCGACTTGTGCAAGTCATATTTGTCACTCGACATATCCTGCTGTAATTCTTTTAGATCTCTTGTATCAAATTTTGTGAGGATTTGTTGGAAACTGCTCCTTCTCTTTAGTGGCCCATATTCTCTACATTCTTTCTACCTTGCACAGTCCTTCCACAAACATACCGCTCCTTCTATTTGATTTATCCTATTTTTCTGGCATCATAAATACAAAAGTCCATACGTGCAAATATTGAAATTTCTATTTGTTAACATAGTTAGAGATTTCCCATCCTATTTCACTTCAGTATATACTTAGTTGTTAAGTTCTGAACTTCTGCAGATATTTTAGTTCCTTTGGACAACTATATTTCAAGGGGAACTGCTCATTTCCTTACTTGCAAAGATCCTGACTATCAACAAAGTCTATGGAACATGGTTTCATCTGTGAGTTACTCTTGCACTTTTACTTACCTCCACATGTTTGTTTGGACTTGGAGTTTAGCATTCATAATAATAATACAATTTTCTATTACTAATGTTCATTTGTATATCATGTTGTAGATTATGGCGGATAAGAATATGGAGGATAATGATATTGTGCCAGCTCCAAAGCTTATTGAAGTTGTCTTCCAGAATTGTAGAGGACAAGTGGATCACTGGGTTGAACCATATCTTAGAATTACGGTTGAACGCTTGAATCGGACTGAAAAGACATATTTGAAGTGTCTTTTCATGCAATTGGTAAGGGGCTCTTACTATCAAATGTCACATCAATGAATTAAATTATCAGGAAATCTTTTTTTGTCGCTTGCCCATTTTCACTGTTGTCTATTGAAAACTGAAACCTATTGTGTTCCGGAGCTTTGTTAACCCAACACTTCACAGATTAATTCTATGCAAATGTGACATTGTAACGCCGTTTGATCTATTTAGTTTTTTCTACCCAGTGGAACAAACTTTTTTTGTTGTAGTATTGATACAAAGACTTGATGTTCTCCTTTATGACTCTATATGGATTTTACTTCCTTGACTGCTGATGTCTAGGTTCCTTGACTGTTTCAGTTTCTGTGAAAACTGTAATTTTTTTATATAAATTTGACGCTTTTTATGCGTGTCCCCGATGAGTTTTTGTTTTTCGGTTGTAAGTTTACGAAGGTTCTCTAATATATTAGTCAGACAGGAAAGTGGCATCACAACATAAATATTTTGTTTCTAAGAAGTGATATTGTTTTCAGATTGCGGATGCTCTTTACTACAATGCAGCATTGACTCTCAGCATATTGCAAAAGTTGGGTGTCGCATCAGAAATCTTCCATCTTTGGTTTCATTTGTTGCAACAAGTCAAAAAGAGTGGTTTGCGTGCTAATTTCAAAAGGTATGCTCTTTTTCTCTATTAACCATTTCTGGGTGTTACATGGTGTATTGTGACGATACTATGTTAGTTCTTCTGTGTGATAATTTAAAGGTCATGGCAAACTATCTTTATGCAGGGAACATGAAAAGAAAGTGTGCTGCCTTGGTTTAATTTCATTACTGGCACTCCCAGCTGGTCTATTGCCTGGGGAGGCTTTGGGCCGGGTATTCAGGGCCACACTTGATCTTCTAGTTGCCTACAAGGATCAAGTTGCAGGTAACTTTGAGATATCACAATCTTAAAATAATGAAAAGTGGATTAGTTCCTTCATATCTTTCTTGCTAGGGTACGGTTTTTGTTGGTGAGGACTCTGTTTTTAATGTGTTGATCTCACTGTGCAGAAGCTGCAAAAGAGGAAGAAGCTGAAGATGATGATGATATGGATGGATTTCAAACTGACGATGATGATGAGGATGGCAGTGGTTTTGACAAGGAAATGGGTGTTGATGCTGATGATGGGGAAGAACCTGATACTATCACACTTAGAAAGTTGGCTGAACAGGTGTGTTGAAATGAGAACCCACGACATTTTCATGCATATATGATTTGAATCTAGTATAGAGCAACGATTTTATCAAGCCTTCACGCAGTAAAAGAAGTTTATAGCATGCAGCAACAGAATTTATGCATGCATGTTTGTTCTGTAACATAGGAAATACTAATTGGTCACAAGTTGCATAGGTAATTATCCTTGTTCTGAAGTTGTTTTATTTGATACTGAAGGACCTGAATAATTGAACTAGATAACCGTTGTGTCTGATTCATTGTTTTGAAAACTTAACTGGTCGTTGAACTAGAAAATGTCTTCATTGCTAGTTGGTTTGTTATGCTTGAACCAGTGACTGGTATGATGCAATTTATTATGAACTTAAATATATTATGAAGTTAAATAATTCATAATAGTCGTATGGAGTAAATGAAATTCTTAATGTTTAACCTATAGTATTTTTTTTGTTAAATAGTTTTACACACACCTCAACTCAGCAATATACTATTAAATAAAATAACTTGGATTACCGTAATCATGGAAATATATTGATCTAGTACAATTGATGATTATGCATTGTGGTAAATTGTATCGTTTGGTATGGTTCTTCAATTCCATCTCTTTTTCTTGATGTGCTGTAAAAAAGAGGGTCGTGTTCAAGACACGGTTAACCAACGAGTTTGGTGAAAGAGTTGGACAGTTTTCAGCTATCGGCAATGATGAGTCGAATACTGACTTTTTGGTCTGGTTGGTCCAGTCTAGTGTTTTATGGGAGATCAGAATTATTTTATATTCCCCTTGTCACAATACAATATCTGTACTTCATTTCATCTTTATTCATTATTCAATCATTTTTACTACTTTGGTATTTGTTAATCTTTATTGTTTGATCTTTAGAATCTTTTCTCATTTTGCATCTGTTATTCATAGGCAAAGTCATTCCGGCCCGCTGATGACGACGATGATGATTCAGATGACGATTATAGCGACGATGAAGAGTTGCAGTCCCCTATTGATGAGGTGGATCCTTTTATTTTCTTTGTGGATACAATGAAAGGTATGCCAAAAAAAATCTCCAGTTCATCATTGCCATCGTTGTTGTTGTTTGACATGCTGACCTTTTCTAAATAAAATTGTTTGTAGTTTTACAATCCTCAGACCCAGCGAGGTTTGAGAGTCTCAGCCAAACACTTGAGTTCAATTATCAAGCTCTTGCTAATGGTGTTGCCCAGCATGCTGAGCAGAGAAGAGTAGAAATTGAAAAGGAAAGACTAGAGAAGGCAACAGCTGCTGCCACAGCTTCTTAAGTTTCTGGATATACATTAATACTGTTGCTTTTTTCTGAAGTTCTCAGTTGTTAGCCATTCTTTAGGAGAATCAAAGGGTTGCCAATTTATTTGAGGCGTTTTTTGGCTCTGTGGTCACGAGTCACGAGTCGGTCTTTGAAGAGTTTTCAGTTTTGAAGTTATAGGAGCTTTATGCACTGAAGTTCCCATTCCCATTGCCATTTGGTTAGATAGGATGATGCATTTAGGGAACTGTGGAGTTGGCACTTTCTCAGGCCTTATAGTTCAGCTTATGATTCGTTTGCTTGGGGCTGTCCTTTGGAAGAAAGTGTCCATTCATGCACTATGTTGTCCTCGCGTCTTTTCTTTTACCCTTTTGTGGGTCCCTTTTATAGTGTCAATGTACCAGCTTTTCTGTTTGGTGGATTTCTGTAATATTTATTTATTGCCTGTCACATAGATGGGTATGTAGGGTCGCCATTTGCTTTATTGATAATTTTTGGTGAGGGATGGTATGAAAAGTTTTGTTCTTTAAATCCTGTGTCATAATTTTTGGGGTCAAAGATTGGTTCACGAGTATTGATGAAGGCATCAATTTCGGGTTATACAAATGTTTTCAAGGGTGGGTTTATTAGTCACTGCTGGTTGTAAAAGTTATCTTCATTCTTTATACAACATTTTGTGGGGAAGAAAATCAACTTGATTCTTTGTTTAGTGGCAATTTTGAACTGGTTTGTTTTACAGGTCTCCGAAAGCTTGAGGTTACCATTTGATGAACCTCCCTGCCCCCTTTCTCTTGTCACTCATTTTGTGAATGTTTTGTTTTTTAAGAGTCATTATTTTTTTATGATATTTAATTGGATAACTTTCTAGAACTACTCCCTCTGTTTCAAAATGAGTGTCATTTTAGTCAATTGCACATAGATTGAGAAATGCATTAATTAAAAGAGAGATGTTATTTTACCAAACTATCCTAATCAACTATTGGTTTGTTTTTTATTAAAGAAAAAATAAGACTTTGGAAGTAGTGTATAAAGTATTAATTGAAGGGTAAAATTGAAAAGAGAAAGTTATTATTGCATTGAAAACTAAAAGTGACAGTCATTTTGAAACAAATATTTTTGGCTAAAGCGACATTCATTTTGAAAGTATAACCAATAATGTTCACATATTTTACAAGAAACTCTCCCTATGGTAATCTAATTAAATAATCATTGACACGAGTGACAACTATAATTGTAAATTAGTAGTAGAACTTTGACATGAATGATACTTTTCACTTGATACTTTGCCCTTTGTGACCTATGACGGTGTTAAACAAAGAACTAAAACAATAAGATGTAAACACTTAAATCCATAAATTCATGATGATTATGACACTAACTGAATGTTGTGGAAATTCCACATTGAGTTTGAGAGGGATGTATTAAAGTATCTGATTGTTAAGCTTAGTATTAGTTTGTTTTATATCTAAGCTTAGTATAAGCCAGCTGTACACAGCTGACATCTCTCATTCATTGTAACTAGCAAGTGTAAGTAGAGTTTTACACCCTCATTCATCCCTCAATCCATCTATAAAATATGGAATGTAACAGAAATATTCATTCAATGAAAATTCAGATTCAAGTTCAAAAGTTAGTTAGATCTATTAGATATTTCTCTCTCTACTCTACCAGATTTCATATGGTATCAGACTGATTTGAGATCCATGGCGACTACTCCGGTGCCTACTCGACCACCATCGTCGCCGCCGGAAACCGGTGCGCAAAGCATTCTGATCGGTGCGCAAGCCACTCCGATCATCACCAGTGCTATTCCGCTGCAGTCCTTTGTTGAAGATGAAGCTTCGGTTCACTCCAACTTCGTCTTCTCACTAAAGATTTCCGAAAAACTCAATGAGAAGAATTTTCTCATTTGGCGCCAACAGGTAGAACCTTATGTGAATGCGCATAATCTGGATGATTTTCTTGTTTCACCGGTGATTCCACTGCGTTTTCTCACTCCTCATGACCGTGCCACCAGAACACTCAATCCAGAGTTTCGTCAATGGCGTCTCAAAGACCAGATGTTGTTATCCTGCCTCCACTCTACGCTTTCCAGTGAAATTCTTGCGCGTGTTGTTGGTAGTTCTCATGTGTATGAGCTTTGGAACAGACTTATCGCCTATTTCCATAAGCAAATGTTCGTGTTGAATTGTGTTCTACCTTACTTGATAACCGTACTGTTCAGGAATATCTGCTTCGTATTCGCAACCTTATAGATAATCTTGCTTCAATTGGTGATCCCATTCCTATTACAAGCATCTAGATGTTATTTTGGAAGGTTTACCACAAGAATTTGGTCCAGTTATCTCTGTTGTTGAGAGTAAATTTGATATTATTGACATAGATGAGGTTGAATTTTTGCTTATTGCTCATGAAACTCGTCTTGACAAGTTCAAGAAGAAGACTCTTGATGATGCTGCTTCTCTTAATCTAACTCATGCTTCTGCCTCCAATACTCAATCTCAGCCTCAACCTGATGCTTCTATGCTTCAAGCCTCTGTTCACACCACTTCTGGCCCTGATTTCTCCAATTTTCCTTCTCACTTTGGATCCTCACGTGGTAGAGGAGAACGTGCTGGCAGAGGACGTGGTAGGGGAAGCCGTTTTGCAAATGTTCAATGCCAAGTCTACTTTAAATTTGCACATCTTGCTAACTCATGCTGGAACAGGTTTAATCAGCAGTTTCATGCACCTATTCCTCCCAATTGTCAAGGCTCAATGCCTGCTGCTAGTGATCCCTACCATGTTTACAACTCTGGCATGTCATCCTATGGACCTAATCACTCTGGATATGGTGTCTCACCTCCTAGTTATGGTGCTAATATGGCCTACAATCCTTTTCAGCAATGGTAGAGACCACCACCTCAGCAACAACAGAGACCACCTACTTTTCAGTATGGATTACCAAGTGCTATGATCACCAATGTTCCATCAACTAGTGGCTCATCTAGTGCCTCTACTACATGGTTTCCTGAGTCTGGAGCTTCCTTCCATGTGACTGGTGATGCAACGAACATTCATGAATCCTTATCTTTTGATGGACCTGAGCAAATTTTCATTGGGAATGGCCAAGGTTTGGATATACATTCTTCTGGTTCTAGTGTGTTTTCCTCACCTATTAAACCACAAATCACACCTACACTTAATCATCTTTTACATGTTCCTACCATAACCAAAAATCTAATTAGCGTCAGCCAATTTGCTAGAGATAATCTTGTCTTTTTTAAATTTCATGTTGATCATTGTGTTGTCAAATCTCAGGCCACTGAAGTGGTTCTCCTGCATGGCAAAGTTGGTTCTGATGGTTTCTATACATTTCCCAGTGTTTCCTTTCAATCCGCTATGTCTTCATTGTCTTTACCTTTTTCCAATAATGCATCTGTTTGCAATATAAATACTAGTTCTAGCACTTGTAATAATCAATCCTCTTTTACTTCACAATATTTGTGGCACTTAAGGTTAGGACATCCTAATACTCACACACTTAAGCTTGCTTTACAACATTGTAATATACTCATTATTAATAAAGAAAAAGATGTTTCCAATTTTTGTATTACTTGTTGCATGGGTAAGGCTCATAGGTTACACTCACCATCTTCTGAAACTACATATAATCATCCTTTGCAACTTGTTTTTGGTGACCTATGGGGTCCTTCTCCTACTGTTTCATCTCTAGAATATAAATACTACATCACTTTTGTTGATGCTTTTTCTAGATATACTTGGATTTACCTCTTAACATCCAAATCTGATGCCTTCCTTATTTCTAAACAATTCAAAGTTATGGGTAAACTCCAATTGGGCTGTCCTTTTAAGGCTTTACAAACTGATTGGGGAGGAGAGTTTAGACCGTTTACACAGTACCTAACCAATTTAGGAATCACTCATAGACTCATTTGTCCCCATACCCACGATCAAAATGGTGTTATGGAAAGAAAACACCGACACATAGTTGATCTTGGTCTCACTCTTCTCACTCAAGCTTCTTTACCTTTGACCTATTGGGACCATGCTTTTCTTACTTCTGTTTATCTTATCAACATACTTCCTACCTCATCCCTTCAATTTAAAATCCCTAATCAAGTCTTATTTCATCAACAACCTCATTACAACTTCCTAAAAGTCTTTGGTTGTGTTTCTTTCCCATTACTTAGACCTTATAATGCTCATAAGCTTGACTTTAGATCTCATGAGTGTATTTTTCTGGGCTACTCTTCCTCTCACAAAGGTTACAAGTGCTTGTCTCCTAGTGGTCATATTTTTATATCCAAGGATGTCCTTTTCAATGAATCAAGGTTCCCTTATCCTATATTGTTCACTACTGCTCCCTATGACCCTACTCCTATCAAGGATGCTTCCTTATCCTCGCTACCCTTAGACACCAGTTCTGCCAGCACTCCTTCATACCTTCCTACATCAACTTTACCTACCTCACCCACTCCTACTATATTGTCCCCTGCATCTGCTATTTCTCCTCAGTCTCATACTATCTCTCAATCTGCCTCTGGGTCTTCCTTTAGTTCCTTTTCCCCTGTTATCCCTCCTATCAATCAACACCCTATGCAAACTAGATCCAGACCATGTATTGTTCTTCCCCGTCTCAATCCCACCCTTTTACTTATGCACACCGAACCTAAGAGTGTAAAACAGGCTCTGGCAGATCCCAGATGGAATGCTGCTACGAAGGAAGAATTTAATGCTCTTCATAAAAATCATACTTGATCACTTGTGCCTCTTCCACCCAACAGAAAAGCTATTGGTTGTAAATGGATGTTTATAGTGAAAGAAAATTCTGATGGTACTATCAATAAGTACAAGGCACACTTAGTTGCAAAAGGTTTTCACCAACTTCAATGATTTGACTTTAATGAAACTTTCTCTCCTATTGTGAAGCTTGTAACCATCAGAACTATTCTTACTCTTGCTATCTCATACAAGTGGCCACTTTAACAGTTGGATGTCAATAATGCCTTATTGAATGGCCTCCTTGAGGAAGAAGTATACATGCAACAACCTCAAGGCTTTGAAAGCAGTGACACACAGTTAGTTTGCAAGCTTCATAAGGCTCTATATGGCCTCAAGCAAGCTCTTAGACAGTGGTTTGACCGGTTAACAACTGCTTTACTTCAGTTTAGGTTTAAGGCCAGTAAGTGTGATCCCTCATTATTCACCTATGCTAAACAGAAAGATGTGGTTTACCTTCTTGTGTATGTTGATGATATTATTATCACATGCAGCTCTTCTGATCTTGTTAATGCTTTGGTTCATAAACTTGATTCAGTTTTTAGCCTAAAACATCTTTGCTCCATAAACTATTTTCTTGGAATTGAGGTCAAACATCTTAATGATAATTCTTTACTTCTCACTCAAAGTAAATAAATTAAGGATCTGCTTTCAAAAACTAACATGCTTGAATGTAACTCCATAAATACTCCTATGATGTCCAACTGCAAACTATCTAGACAGGGTTCAGATGCCTTTCATGACAGCTCATTATATAAATCAGTTGTTGGTTCTCTGTAGTATGCTACCATTACCAGACCAGAGATTGCCTACTCAGTCTACAAAGTCTGTCAATTCATGTCTCAGCCCCTTGAATCTCACTGGGTTGCTGTTAAAAGGATCCTCAGATATCTCAAAGGGACTATCAATTTTGTCCTGAAGTTGTCTCATGCCCCTATTCATCAGCCTCTCCCTCTTCAAGTCTTTTGTGATGCTGACTGGGCAGCAGATCCTGATGACAGAAGATCAACTTTTGGTGCTGCCATATTCTTTGGTCCAAATCTTATCTCCTGGTGGTCTCGAAAACAACCAATGGTAGCCAGATTCAACACTGAAGCAGAATACAGGTCACTGGCTCAAGCAACTGTTGATGTTCTTTGGGTCTAGACTTTACTTCAAGAGCCCACAGATCCATTTTCGTCTCCTACTATATTTTGTGACAATCAATCAGCAGTTCTGCTTGCACACAATCCTATTCTACATACCAGAACCGAACATATGAAGATAGACCTTTTCTTTGTAAGGGAGAATGTTTTAGCTAAGCAACTCTCTGTGGTTCACATTCTAGGAACTGATCAATGGGCAAATGTTCTCACCAAGCCTCTCTCTGTTGCTAAGTTTCTTTTGATGCGTTCCTAACTCAATGTTATGGAAATCCCACATTGAGTTTGAGAGGGATGTATTAAAGTATCTGATTGTTAAGCTTAGTATTGGTTTGTT
>Ga0315914_1009027_pt1 | contig 12986 bp, 9 predicted proteins | sample MpolenodulesMG_FD_203920 | JGI IMG/M metagenome (GOLD analysis project Ga0315914, IMG submission 203920) | Medicago polymorpha root nodule microbial communities from Los Angeles, California, United States - elongated nodules | ecosystem: Host-associated > Plants > Roots > Nodule | place: USA...
TCCTACCTTGGTCAAGCGTATTCGACAACTTTTGAGTTTGAGTTGGACTGTCAAAATTACCCATACTTGGCGTGAAGGCAACAAAAGTGCAGATTGGCTTGCTAATTTCAGCATTTCGATGGATTCTTTAGATTTTCATATTCTGGAGAATCCCCCTAGTGAGCTTCAGAGTCTTTTGTTTGATGATTTTTTCGGGGCTTGCATGCCTAGGAACGTCCGTTTAATTTCTTAGTTTTCTTTCTCTTTGGACTTTGGCACTCTTTTGTACCAAAAAAAAAAAGAAATTCACCTTTTTAAAGATGAATAAGTAGGGTATTCGAAATTCGAACATCAACCCCATAAACTATGCATTGTGTATATCAATTGAGCTAATCTCTCGAAGACTTTAATCTTTGCATTTAAACTCATTAAAAGCAAAATAATAATTTATTAAATTTTTTTAGAGGTTAATGAGTTGGTTCCTGTTGGAGATTGATATTTTTCTGGTTTAATAAATTATTTTTGTGTTGTTGTTTTTCCTATCATAATTATATGGTTGCTTATTTAATAAGTAAAGTAGTCACTAGGTAATGATGTCTAAGGTGTGTTTGATTTGCTAAATTGTATCCAGTAGATAGGGGAGCACAATGCAAGGCATCAGTGAACAAATTTTTATGGTATTGAATAATTTTTGGTCTTATACGATCTTTGGTGGACAAAAAACTATTTTTGTATTTTAGATAACTTATATGTGGGACAAAATGTTGTGTTGTGGTTTAGTGAATTTTTGTCTTGTCCCTTGCCTCTAGTTTGTCGTGTCCCAGAAACAGATTTACAAATCAAACATTGTACAACTGAAGTTGTTCTGTCTATCCTTCATTTTTTTTAATATATCAAACGCAACCCAGTGTTCTTAGATAATGATAACTAGTGTTTAGAGTAGATTTACTACAAATATTATGTTGAGTCTTACAATCAAGATTATGGCTTGAATCTATGTATTTGTAGTGTATGCTTCAATTTAATGTATCAAAGTATTTTGTTTTTTACTTTGTTCTCTTAAACTTTATTGTCTTCTCTATTTTCTGAATTTTCTTCTTTTTTTTTCTCCACCATTTTCACCTTAAGTTCATCTTTTCTACATATCCAAACATAATTTGTAATAAAACACTAAGGTGTAATTTGATTCATGTAGTCAAATATGATTAAGAAGAAAAATTAAGTATGTTGAGCAACCTTCGCTCTAAATCTAATGTTATACAAAAGGAATTAAAAATGTCGCTGTAAAAACAAATTAGTTGGCATAAATTTGCAATATGTAACGGTTGGAGTTTGAATTTTAAATTTCTCAATTATTTAATTTAAGATGTGAATTTCTAGCCACTAACCAATTTAATAAAAAGAAAACAGTAGAAAAAGAAAAGGAGTGTAAAATATCAATAATTTGTTACGGCAAAGGTGCACGTATTTGTATAATTTAAAGCGGGTTAATAGGTCTTTACCCCCTGTAATATAGGTCATTTCTGGTTTTCCCCCTGTAATTTTTTTTTTTGATTTACCCCTTGTAAAATATTTTTGTTTTGATTTACCCCCTAATAGGCTAAACAAAAACAAAAATTTCTTGAAAAAAGAAATAAAATTGGTTTTTGTTTGGCCTATTAGGGTGTAAATCAAAACAATTTTTTTCTAGAGGGTAAATTAAAAAAAAAATTACAAGGGGAAAATGACCCACTTTTTATTTTTGCCGTTTCCCTCATTCCCGCCATTTGAAACGGCGGGAATGAGCCTCCTTCCCCAACACTTGTCTGCGCGTGACAGGCGTGACAGGTTTGACTTCTTTTTTTTTAATTTTTTTTCGCCATTACCGCAATTTGAAATGGCGGGACTGAATTGTTATTATTTTTTTTCGTTTTTTTGTTTTTTTTGGGCAACATATGTACAATAAAAACACAAATAATGATAAATAAAAAACATGATAAATATTAATTTATTTAAACAGATAATACATAACGTTATTAACTATCAGTTATTTATACTCGGACAATTTCTCCTAATATGACGGGTATGCCGACACAACCCACACTGTCTCGGTGTCGGAGTCCTCTCTACCACCTCCTCGTTCATTTCAGTCCTTATGCGGGTACTATTGGGTTGACCTTTCTTTAGTCTTCGCATGTTTGGATTATGGCAAAGCACGGGACCATCGTATGGGAGCCAATAACTCTTGTCGTGGACTACTTTGAATGTTGTGTTGTAGATGGAGTAAACACTCTCGTTTTTGAACACAGCTGGAATAAGGCTTGTGTAGTCATGGTGAAATGAAGAACACGCGGCTATGACATGGGAACAAGGCAAATGTAAAGCTTGAAATTTCCCACAATCACACCACCCCGCTTGTAGGTCCACCTTGAAATTTCCCATTGGTCTTCCCTCCCTATAGTTGACGATCTCACGGATTGAGAAGGTATACCTTTCTCGGTCAAACTGTTCGACATGATGGGTGTTGGACTTAACAATGTCATCCTTAATCGCATTCTGACAATATTCACTGAACAAATCTCCGGAACCTACCCTTGCAAACGCTTTCTGAGCCCTATCGGCAAAGAGACATGCCAGCCTATAGTAGGTTGATTGAACTATAGGTGTAACAGGTAGGTTGCGTGTTCCCTTAAACACAGAGTTCCACGACTCAACGATGTTGCTTGTCATGTGGCCCCATCGTCGACCCTCGTCATATGCATGAGTCCATTTTTCTTTCGGAATATTATCCACCCAATTTAATGCACGCTGATTTGCCTTCTGGATTACACCACAATAGTAATCAAACAAGGGTACCTTTAGGGCATGTCCTGCAGGTTAATAAAAAACAATTAGTAAGATAGTGAATGCTTCAATTTGGCATCAAATAGTCGAGAGGCATCAGACAGACAGAGTAATGCTTCAATTTGGCTTACCACAACATCCACCTGCCTTACCAGATAATTTGAAAGATTTCCACAAAATTAATTTGACAAAAGATAAAATTAAAGGCTCGTGGAGAAATAAGCATCATTGTCAAGTCCAGAACTGGAACCAACGTCATCAATTAGCACTTCACGGCGTTCGGTATAACCATGAGGTTTATCCAAATCGTCAATATTTTGCATGGTATTGGGAATTTTTCGGAGATCGTCTGTGGCTTTCTAGAGAAGTATTATTGACAAACCTAAGGCAAGCATGTGCAAGAATTTTACCAGGATTGGCGCGTGACTATCCTGCAGCGCCAAAAACCTATACGGTGCCAGATGTAAATATGTGGTCAAATACACTTCCATCCTACAACCAATTCATGACACCTCCACCCACTAACTTCGACCAAAGCTTTAACTCATCCACCAACTACAACTACAACCAAACTTACCAATCACCGCCACAACCTACAAACCAAATCTTACATAATACCCCAATCTCATATCCAAGCTATTCTCAACAAAGTCATCATGGAGAAAGCTCCCGAACATCAAACTATTCATTTGATGCTTCAATCCAACTGAGTACACCACACAAACCAGTTACCCAGACCAATCACAATACTCCTCGTTCAACCTACCAACCCCTCCACACATTGTAAACTATCCCCAAACAAACTACGCACTCAATGGCCAAATTCACAAACTAATACCATAGAAAGTCTAGCAGCAGGGTTTAATGACCATGACTTCGTTAATGAAATCTGGACCAACTCAGCTTCACAAGTGCAAAATGAAGTCACTATGGAAACTAATGATGATGCTGAAATTCCTGACAAGGATGTGGAACAGGAAGAGCACGAGGAAGAGGAAGAGCAAGACCAACGACCCGTGCGAAATAAGAAAGATAAATTATGTGCTACGGGAGGTCATAGTTTACATTGGCGTAAATGGTTGCCGCGGAGAAAGTAGTTTATGTTTTTATTTCTTATGAATAAAATAATTAGTGTTTTTAATTAATAAATTAAATATATCATCATTATCATTAATATGATTTTATTTATTATTATTTGTGTTTTTATTGTACATATGTTGCCCAAAACAAAACAAAAAATAATAACAATTCAATTCCGCTATTTCAAATGGCGGTAATGGCAAAAAAAAAAAAAAAAAAAAGTCAAACCTATCACGTCTGTCACGCGCAGACAAGTGTCAGGGAAGGGAGCTCATTCCCGCCGTTTCAAATGGCGAAAATGAGGAAAACGACAACAGAAAAACCAACAAAAATAAAAAGTGGGTCATTTTAAGAAATATATCTGATAGGGTCAGATTTGAAATTTTTTTGGCATATAGGGTCGGAAAAAAGAATCTTCATAATTAACAGTGGCGATTAATATTAAGAGTACATTGTCTTTTTCTACTTTTAGCAGCATTAGTGAAAAAGGTCTACCTTGGGATCAACAAGAGCAAATCATAATGCAATCATTGTCATTAATAGTATAAATTGCAATTAGAAATGGACAACAACATATATTTTCGAAAATACAGAAAAAGATTAAAGATACACCATTCAGCACCAATATATACATAGCTCAATAACCTTTACAAAACAAGCTCTTGGCCGTCTCTCTAGTTCTTATCTTACCTCACAAGCTTTGGCCTAGTCCTAGTTTTTGCTTCCTTTTTCTTTTCTTTTTCTTTTGACCGTGTTTTAGCCTACACAAAACAAAAAGAAACTGTCCAAAATCAAAGATGAAATTTAAATATGAAAGTTTAAAATAAAACATGAAAATATGATGCAATTTTGTACATAAATATAAATTTTAAAGTATAAACATGTACATAAAAAAATAATATAAAATGAACAAACAACAACAACCAAACATTATCTTATCACTAAGTGGATCAGATACATAGATAAAACGACACCATAATGTTATATCATATATCATATTTTTAGATTTTTCTTGATAGTTTCTAACATAATTTTTTGAGGTTTTCTTCTACCTCTAGTGATTTGACTACTCTCCATCTAATCTACTCTCCTTCCTAATATACATGTCTTTTCTCTATATGCTCAGACCACCTAAGCCGAGTTCTCACCATTTTTGCTAGATAGGCACCACCCCAACTCTCTCTAATGTTGTCACTTCTAATACTATCTTGTCTAGTATTACCGCAAATCCAACACAACATTCTCATCTCCTCTATGCTTATTTTAATCTCGTGTTGATTCTTTATTGAAAATGAACGTTATTATTTTATAATTTCAGTCCAACTTGCAATGGATTGAGTAATCTTTTTCAACAAGCCAAATTAAAATATCATGGGGGATCACCATCAGTTTAGTCCATGACTCAACAACTCTATACTCTTTCATCATCTACACAACCCAATGAGTTTTGTTAGAGTGATCAAAAGATATATAAATGCGGTTACTTGAAACATACAACACAGTATTGTTGTCACAATAATCTTGAGGCAGCGACATCTCCCCATAAGTTTCCTTCTCAAGATCAAAGGAAACTATCACCTTTTTACTAACAACATTTTTATTAATTATCCAATTCAAAGTGCCGCTCAAAAATTTCCCTACCTCCAACTGACCAGGATCACACCGCGGATCACATGGGAACTTTTGAATAGTTGTCCAATTTTTTTCCCTATAGGTATAAATTAAGGTCTTAGTTTCATTCAAATTATAGCCATTTAACACAACTGCTAGGACGTTGTACCTGTCGTTAACTTGATCATAGCCAAAGCCACAGTATAGGAACTTCATACAAACAAAACCAACAATGGTTGGAGATGATTTTGATTTCAATTTGATAGAAGGATTCCACAAAGTAAATCGATAGGAATTATGTAAACAAAGCAACCCATTGCATGAACCTATGATAGATGTGGTGTGTCCAGTTTCAAAGTGACCGGGTTCAAGTTAAAGACTGGTTGATGGGTTATCCAACGGTGGCTTTAAAGGATAAGATACAAAATTGTAGTTTGCAATACCGAGAAAGGCAGAGACCAATTGTGGATGCGCGTTTGAGCTCAGAAGGTGATTCTTTGCGAACTGGGGATCTGAGATTAGGGTTTTCCATGTTTTGCACGCACACTTGTATTGAAGGAGAGATTTCACCGGAAGTCGGAGGAGGATCTCCACGATGAGTTCTTCCGGCAAAAACGATGGCGATGGCTTGTTGACGGTGGTTTCCGACACCGATTGAGTAAAAACTGTGCGTAGACGTTTCCTTGAACGACTATAACAAATTGTCATCGTGTCTTTTTGTTTGATCGAATCGAATAGAATAAAGGTAAGTTGTCCAAATTTATACTACAATCGTCCTTATTTATTTATTTTAACAAGAGAAACAAACATATTTGACGTCAACATATTTTTGTCTATTTTCCCTAAAAAAAATAAAAAAATTTATTTTTGTCTTTTTTTTTCCACGGTATCCGGTCCGAACACTTGTTTTTTTTCTTTCTTTTCATACTCTACCCTCTTCTAATGTGCCTAATATATTTCGAAAATATCCCCGTTAACATTTTGACTATCTCCACATAAACTGCAAAGCAATTTTGAGAATAATATAAGTGGTCATCAATAATCATGATATTATAACACTCTGAAAATTAAATTTAAGAACGAAATATGTAGAATGAATGAAAAGAGAATAATGAATGAAAATGTTCAAGGTTGCAAGACTATTTATAGCTATAAAACATTTCTAGATTGTAATTAGAGTCAAATGAAACATTTATAATGTTTAAAATTCAATAACACACCACAAGTCATCTAAACCTTGCATCTAACGTTATAGTCCACATTTTAGGCTTGTTATATGTTCCGAATTCATTCCTAATGAATTTCTAATTATATAATTCAAACTGGTCCATAAAAAAATTATAAAAATTAATATGGGAGATGCCACGAGCATAAAAAAAACAAATATTTTTTTTTTTAAATTTGAATTTAGATTGATTAATTAAATTTATTTAAAAATATATAATAAAATTAAAGTATAGATTCAAAAATGGTTAAATATAATGAAAATTCATGAGTCTATTGTTTAAATTTTTGTTTATTCTAAAACATCCAACGAGCCTCTAAAAAAATAAGGTCCAAAATGTGTTATTATCGTTTCTTTTACTAAAAATATTAGGGAAAATTATACACATGAGGTCTATCAAAATTGCTAGATAATAAGATTCGACTTTGTGTTATTCACCTCTTTATGTTTGTAAGTTAGTAGTCCAATAAATTTTAAAAAATTCTAGTAATACTCTATTTCTGACAATTACTCACTTATTAGGTGAAACTCATCACTTTACGTGATACCCATTGCTTAATTGTGGGACACATATAGCTTTCACCCAATACGAAAGTGCGTACAAGTTGATTTCGAATTTGCTTCTCGCCACGTTTTGGAATTTGCCGGTTTTGTTTTTGGTTTGAGTACAAGTTAATTTTGAAAAATAGTTTGCAATATTTAAATTCATTAGGCGTTGAGACGGGAAAATAGGTTTTTGGGGACAAACCGGTAAAATTCAAGTCGAAATTTTGTTAATATAGTTTTGAATGAGACTTTTAGAGAAAAGATAATTGTTGAAATGTTTGATTGATTGCAAATGGAACACAAAGGTAGAGGATAATCTAATACTTTATTCTTGCGACAATACCCTCCCCTTCTAACATTCTTGTCTTCAAGTGTGAACAATCATATGTGCCATGTTTACGAGGTCAGGCATGTCGTTTGAGTATAGATTTGGAGGACATGAACTCGACCTCTATCAACCATTTTCATGTATAAAATAGCCACAACAAGATGAACACCTCCTTTGATTTGAAGTAAATTAAATAAAAACGAGTAAATTAAAATATAATTTTAGAAATTCTTTGACATAATCTCCTTAAAAAATCACTATTTTGTATTTTGTCAAAATTTTGTATCTAATAATAGTTTCGTAATCTATACTACATATAAATATAAAGAAAACTACATCTTTCAGTATTTTTGGGCTGAATTTTTCTTTCCAAAAATACCATCAATTTTCAATACAAATAACACATGTAAATTGTAACAAATAGATAAGAATAAATTTAAATATTAAAACAAATGTAACAAACATGAAATGAATATATATATTTTTTGTTTTTTTTTCCTCTATTATTTAAAAAGTGTAACAAACTAGATGAGTATATTAATACATAGTTTTTCATCATTCCAATTATACCCTTAAAAACTTTTTCTATAATAAAATTGTTGTTGGTGTCATTAAAAAAAGAATTTAGATTATATTTTTTTGTTATATTGTATTATTGTTGGTATTGTTGTCGGTATTGTTGAAATAGATAAGCATGGTTAGTTTGATTTTTTATAACTTGAAAGCAACAAACATTTATATTTTTTTTTTTAGTTTTAATCAAAATCAAAATTTCATAAAAAAAAAAAAAACCGTTCATAATTTTCAAACGTTAGCGCAATAAAAAGAGCGGAAAGACGGGCACGTGAGTACCGTCTTTTCGCTAGTTGATAATAAAGACTTATAAATCACCACACTGGACTTGCATACAATTGCCAGACTTATAAATCACCACATATGAGAATTTTATGCTTTTGACATTTACAATTCATTTCATACAAAAATAAAATCCTCAAGTAAACTTGTTCTTTTAATTTATAAATGACAAAGGGGGCATACAAATAAAAAAATCAAAGTCCCTCAAAATACATACAAATAAACAAATACAAAGAAAATATCAACTCAGGCTAAACAACCTGATCTTCAAATTCTGCCGCCAAAAGTTGACTTGGTTTCAACATCAACTCTCCAATCTTCGTAGCCAGCTCTTACCATAAAATTAAGTAACAAAGATTATACAATCATTAACATAGCTTAAATCACCCGCAACAGTAATACATTATTGATCCACAAAAGCAATTAATTCTCACCAACGAAAATACATAGAAGCTGAGAATATAACACCTCAAACTGAGTAGGAAGTTAGCTTGAATTATAAGTTAAGTAGCTGACGAATGGTAAGAGTTAAAAAAGACATTGTATTCTGGATAATAATCGCCACCATTGATTATTAATTAATCGTATATTGTATTCCATTGACATAAACATATACAATTGTATATTCCATTAATATACATTCAGAACAGCAAGCAATAATAAAGTCCCTTAACACATTAAAAAAACAAACTTGTTGTTTATTGCTAGTTGTTGTGTTGGGTTTTGCTTAATATGAGAATAGTCCCTCCAAAACAAAGTACCTGTACTGTGGCGGGTCAACAAAAAACGACCTGAAAACAAATTCATCAGAAACGGAAAAAAAAAAAAGCTTGGTGATTTTTTATTTTTTTTTAGAGGAAAAGCTTGGTGGTTATAACCCGTGTAAAAAATTACACAGAGATGGTAGGTAGGGTGAATTTGTTTACTTTTTCACGAATTTAATTTATCAATTTACACTAGGTAAAATTATCTCCGTGGTCATTTTTTTACGACAAATTTTATTAAGAACTTGATCACTGTTTAAGATGAATAGATATCAGGAAAACAGAGACTACATTGATCTCTGTAGTTATTTAACTTAATTTATCGGTCTATATGGTAAGAGTTAAACTTGTTAAGCCATAGATTGTATGTATTACTATTGGGGAGAAAAATAATTGGGTGATCCTATTACGCACATTCTCTCTAGGAGGACACACACCAATACCATGTCCATCAACCCATCCAAATTAGGTGACTCATATAAAATGCCACCATAGTAATAGATTAGTTGACATGAACATTGCAAGTTTGAATATCGAATTTTGTATTTATTGAAGGTGAATTTTTAGTCGCTAATCAACTTAAAAAAAATATATATATAAAATAAAAATAATTTGTTACAGAAAAGGCTAAAGGTAGCTCCAAGAGGCCGAAAGTATTTGTTTGGAATCCCTTGTTAGTAAGTTATTAATCAATTTAATTGCATTCCTTTTCTTGAGGGGGTAATCCACAAGTCTTATCCAATGTAATCCATGCTTTTTTTGACAAAACGACAAATTAAATCACCGAGGTTGTTGTTTTTCAAGTCGCTTTTTATACACACACACACACTTCTTTTGTTGTTTTGCAGAGAGACAGCAAAGCCAAAACCAAACAACGAACGTGCAAGTACTTCTTCGTCCTTCCCTTACAACAACGTAGGTATTTTCTTTTTTATTTTCCACTGAATTTCGGCGAAATGCAATAGTTGTTTCTCAGTTCTCTTATGCTTAGACTTTGTATATAATATAATATAATACACTGTCCGGCTGATGAATTGATCAAAGGGAATCTGTAGCTTGTAGTTAGTTCTTACTCTAAATATATAATAATTGTATATGTTTATGTCAATGGAATATACCATTATATAATTAATGGTGGCGATTATTATCAAGAATATAATGTCATTTTTCTACTTTTAGCACCATAGTGAATTACTTTGCTTATAATTTAAGCTAACTGTGGAAGAACTCTTCCAAGTCACCTTTAATTTGAGGTGACAATTCTCATGATTTTCCCTGTATTTTCTTGTATCATTCAAATAATAATAATCATAATACCAATATATAGCGGGTTTGTTTTCACGATAATACCAACTTAAACGTAGATACACTTTGTAGCTTCAATAAAACTGAGGTAATACCTCAGGACGCGATAATTTTAAGAGTTTTCCGATTTTCCAAACCCACACTTAGTATTACTGGTTAAGTGGTATAAGATATGTTAAGGATTATATCATTTTAGATTGTTCAATAATCTTTTATGCTGTGAATTTTGTGATTTGGGAAGACTTTCTGATAATACTTTTGATTTATTATGCTACTGCCACAACTGTTTTCTGTTGGTAATACAAATATGTTATTTATGTTTGATTGTCGAGTCCAATTGTTTTACGATTGTCCCTCTTCACTAGTGCTTTCTTTACATCAAATTCTGCCGTGCAAAATATTGTTTTAGATAATCTTTTTCAGTATTACAACTCTCCAACTCTATTTGTGTTGCTTCTAGATTCAAAGACGATGCGTAAATGTACTAGTTAAACAAGAAAATCTATAGCAGAGGTTTCTAAGATTTTTATTTGCATGAAAATTTGATTTCTCTCTTGTTGAGGACTATGTCGTGATATGTTTCGATATACTTGTACTGTTTGTTTTACTTTTGAAATGTGTCCGAGAATTGGAGGTTACTAGGATTGCATGAAGTTTCCTGTATAATGTCTATATGTGACTCGTATACAAGTGTTTGGTGAAATCATTTGAATTTCTTGCATCATATAATTCTCATCCTTATACTTTGTATTCTATGTTGATGATGTGCTGTTATATTTTGAAGCATTGCAGTCAAAAGAAAATGGGGAATCTCGTGTGTTGCGTGCAAGTTGATCAATCTCAAGTGGCTATGAAAGAAGGTTTTGGGAAATTTGAAAAGGTGCTTCAGCCGGGATGCCATTGCATGCCATGGTTCCTTGGAAAACGAATTGCTGGTCATCTCTCTCTTCGGGTTCAACAATTGGATATCAAATGTGAGACCAAGACAAAGGTTTGTTACTGTCTCAAACATCAATTAAACCAAATCTTCATGTCATTCCATGCTTTTCAATAACATAAATACTTTCTTTTTGGCTAGGATTTGTTTTTAGTTGTCATCCTGGTGCTATGCTAATTTGATTCCTACGTGTTTTCTTTATATGGTTATCTCTTTCACTAGTATCACGCCACTTTCAATACTTCATATGTTATGTAATGTATGCATAACAAGACACATTGTGCATTTTCCTCATATATTTTCCATTGAATTAACGTTGATTGGTTTTAATATTTGTTTGCAGGATAATGTCTTTGTCAACGTTGTTGCTTCTATTCAATACCGTGCCTTGGCAGACAAGGCTAATGATGCATTTTACAAACTTAGCAACACAAGAAACCAAATTCAAGCTTATGTTTTTGATGGTATAAACTATAAACCATGACCCTGCTTAGCAGTACATAAACATGAAATAAGTGGTTTAAAAATATGCAAATTATCTACTAAGGTAAAATTTATATTCTCCTTGCAGTAATTAGGGCAAGTGTTCCAAAACTCAACTTGGATGATACTTTTGAGCAGAAAAATGAAATCGCAAAAGCTGTGGAAGAAGAACTTGAGAAGGTTCTTTTTTGTTACAATTTTTTTTATTGATATGGTGAACTGTGGATTTATGTAACTTTGAATAATCTCAACAGGCTATGTCAGCTTATGGATATGAAATTGTTCAAACACTGATTACTGATATAGAGCCAGATGTCCATGTGAAGCGGGCTATGAATGAAATCAATGCAGGTATTTTTTTTTTGAAGACTGAGATGTCCCCACGGAATTGTTTGTTATGTGAATTAAACTTACATGTTCAATTTGCCTTTTAATTTATCTTATTCCCCAAAAGAGGGTCAATCAGTTTTTAAGAATGTCTTGTAAAAAAAAGTGTTTAAGAATGCCTACCCTTTTCCTCAAGGTTCGTCATGCATATATTGAAAACTATGTGAAGATGCTTTTAATATACAAGCTCTTATTATTAAGTATTTGATCGTAAATCTATTTTTATTAATTGCAAAAATTATTTAGGCATTCCCTTTGGTTTGTTTTGCTTCTTCGGAGTCCAATAGATAGTCATGCTATGAATCATATTATCAGCTCAACCTTGTTTGACTTATGTTTTAACTAGATAATGTATGAAGTCTTTTGTCTCAAATGATTAATTTGTAGTTTACAATATGCCAAATATCTCCTTTATTCTCGAATTGCCATATTTTCTTATACTGTTTTCTGTCTTGTGATCAGCTGCAAGAATGAGGTTGGCAGCTAAAGAGAAGGCTGAGGCAGAGAAGATCTTGCAAATTAAGCGAGCTGAGGGTGAGGCTGAGTCTAAATATCTCTCTGGGCTGGGTATTGCTCGCCAGCGTCAAGCCATTGTGGATGGTTTGAGAGACAGTGTGATTGGATTTTCAGTTAATGTACCAGGGACGACTGCAAAAGATGTCA